>LUMJ01000751.1_pt1 | contig 21897 bp, 20 predicted proteins | sample 729631 | NCBI WGS metagenome assembly LUMJ01 (sample SAMN03860266, study PRJNA289734) | marine metagenome | biome: seawater column; feature: ocean; material: water; isolation source: Red Sea water column Station 22 - depth 500m | place: Saudi Arabia: Red Sea | collected 2011-10-15 | depth 500 m
GTTCGAGGATGTTGGTAAAGCGATTCTACCTGATATTGTATCGCATAATGGTACCGCCTACATCACGCTAACTCATGAGGGAAGAATTGCTGAAGTTGATTTGGAAGAAGGAAAAGTTAACAGGTATATTGATCTGGGTGGTTTTCCTACAAGAATTGTTCTTCTGGCTAAAGAATCCCTTATGCAATAATATTAACTCTACTGTTCCTAGTTAATTTAGTTGAGGAAACATTATGAAATTTAAGATAAGAAGTTTTTTGTTAACCACGATCATGTTGCTAATGGGGATGCATTTTCAATCGAATGTATTTGCTCATTCTGATCATGATAAAGATGCCAATGTTATAAAAATCGCAGATATTGTGATTGGTATTCAACACTACGCCTCCGCAGAGGACCAGCAACATCTCCAGGCTATAGTGGATTCTGATTCATCAACGGAGCACGAAAAAGTTATAGCAACTGCTATTATGAATATTCAGCATCAAGCTTCAGCTGGAGATAAACAGAAGTTGCAAGAGATTATTGATAGCACGACACCAACTTCAACAGTAAACGCACTAGCGACTATTGTGCATGGTTTCTCTCATGGAATATCAGCGGCGGATAAAAGAAAACTTCAAACAATTAAATTCAAAGGCTAGATTAATTATTTTTTAGTCTTGGATAACATTACATCTGATACCCCCCAAGCAAATTGATCAAGAATATTATCTTTCTTGATTGTCTTTATTTCTTTCAATTGACCCTTGAGTAACATTGGAACAATTCGAAAAAGCAATCTTGTCCATATCGTATTATTGAATAAGATCTTAGGTGGCAATGATTGCAGTCTTTGAATAGTTTCAATCTCAGTAGATCGCTCAGCTTGAATTTTTTTTGTTATTGCATCAAGTTTATTTTCGTTTGATGATTTTGCCAAAGTAGGAATCAGATGATTTGCTGCAACAATCGAATCTCTGATTGCTAAATTCAAGCCTTGACCACCAACAGGTGACATGGCATGAGCTGCGTCCCCTAACAACAATGAACCTGGAGCAGTCCAATGATGAACATAATCCGCAACTGTACTGAATAAAAAAGGATTTTTAATTTGTCTAGAATGTTCTCTCAAATGATTGCCCAATATGGGATCTGCATGTTTTGCTATCGCTTCGATTAAGGAGTGAATTCCTTCTTTACGTATGTCCTTAAAACTGCCTTTTTTGATTACAAAACCCAGTTGTAAATTGTCGTCATGAGTCGGTGCGCTTATTAAGAGTCTGCCTCCACCAACATACATGCTTAGCTTTGAACTTGGTTTAATATTAGGGACTTTTAACCAAACAATGTCCATGGGTACTGAAACGGCTCGCAATGGAGATCCTAGTGATGATCGGACACGAGATTTTCGTCCATCAGCACCAATGACTATAGAGGCATACAATTGTTCTTGTTTTTTGTCTCCATCAAAAATTACGCCAAGAACTCGATTCTTGCCATGTATCAATTTTCGTACGCGCGTGCCTCGAATTAACTTAAAATTCCTAAATTGAGAACACTCTTCTACCAACATTTCCAACAGATCAGGTTGAGAAACCCAACGTGGATTGTATTTTCCGAAAAGTTCTTTGTTAAAAGCAAAAGTAGTTAAGTGCTTCTGATTGGCATAAAGCTCAACCCCATCTAAGGTAACATGAGGCACAGCATTCAACTGCTTCTCTAAGCCCATTTGGGTAAAGGGTTCTATGCCACTGGGCATAAGAATTTCTCCTCGAAACTCTCGATCAAAATCATGATGTCGCTCGATGAGAGTGACCGGTATACCTTCTCTTGATAATAGATACGAAAGCACAGCCCCAGCGGGCCCAGCGCCTACAATAAGAACATCGAGATTTCCCTCAGTAGTTCTAGTCATCAGTTCATTAATAGCCGTTTAAAAATATTTAGTTCACCAGCCTAATGATCATAGGAGTTAGTTGCTCTAACTCGTGATGATGTCATAGGCGCTTTTATATTTTGCAGCCGTGTTCTCAATGATTTCAGGAGGTAATTCAGGACCAGGTGCTGTTTTATTCCAATCCAGTGTTTCCAAATAGTCTCTTAGGTATTGTTTGTCAAAACTAGGCGGACTGATACCGAGTTGATAATCTTCAATGGCCCAGAATCTTGAGGAGTCTGGGGTCAATACTTCATCAATTAGATACAGCTCACCATTCTCGTCTAAGCCAAATTCGAATTTGGTATCAGCAATGATAATTCCACGTTCCCGGGCATGTTGGACCCCATAGTTATATATAGCAAGCGCTAAGTCTTTTACTCGTTGAGCAAGAGCTTCCCCGAGAATATCCACGGTTGTTGCATAAGCAATATTTTCATCGTGTTCACCAAATTCAGCTTTTGTCGCTGGAGTGTAAATGGGTTCAGGGAGTTGAGCAGCCATTTGGAGATTATCTTCCAACTTGATTCCACAGACCGAACCATTTGCCTGGTAATCTTTCCATCCAGACCCAATGAGGTAACCTCTTACAACCGCTTCGATTGGCAGTGGGCGTAATCGCTTGACCACCATGCTTCTTTTTTTGAAGTAATCAATTTCTGATTGATTTTGTATTACATCATCTATCAAAAAATTATTACTGAGGTGGTTGGCCACAATACTTTCTGTTTGCTCAAACCAAAAAAGAGATAGTTCGGTTAGCACCTGCCCTTTATTTGGAATTGGATTCGGCAAAACCACATCAAAGGCAGACATACGATCGCTTGTTACAAGCAGGAGGTGATCTTCATCAATGGCATAAATATCCCTAACTTTGCCTTGAGCTATCAGATCTAGATTTTGAATTATTGGGGTGTTCATCTAAGTATTTTATGAATTGCTTCATCTTTTATCAATAAGGTAATTTCTCTGCTATAACTATCCAAATTGCATGATAATATTGGTTATCGATAATTGAGTGAAAAGCTTAGGTTAACAATGACAGATTATAAAATAGCACCATCCATATTATCTGCAGATTTTGCTCGATTGGGCGAGGAGGTGGATGCTGTGCTCAACGCAGGTGCTGACATAGTTCATTTTGATGTTATGGACAATCACTATGTTCCAGATTTAACTTTTGGTCCGGTCGTTTGTGAGGCACTCAGAAATTATGGTGTTGAAGCACCGATCGACGTTCACTTGATGGTTGAACCCATAGACGAATTGATTATTAGTTTTGCTAAGGCCGGCGCAACTTATATTAGTTTTCACCCTGAAGCGACTGAAGATGTCGATCAAGCGATACAACTGATAAAAGATCATGGGTGCAAACCCGGGTTAGCAATCAACCCAGAAACTTCCCTAAACTGTTTAGAATCCTGCCTAAAAGATATTAATCTAATTATCATGATGTCTGTCAATCCTGGGTTAGCAGGACAAAGTTTTATCCCTGAGGTTTTGCAAAAATTGACACAGGCTAGAGAGTTAATTGCTCAATGTGGAAAAGAAGTTTTACTCGAAATTGATGGCGGTGTGAAAATCAATAATATTCAAGAAATAGCAAGCTATGGAGCTGATGTATTCGTTGCTGGTTCAGGTATCTTTGGTACTGAAAATTACCAAGAAACCATTGCTCAGATGAGACAAGAATTGTCGGTCTTATAAGCCACCCAGATTACTAAGATTTCATTGAAAAAATCAAGCCATATGAGTAGACTAGCGTCCTTTCAGCATGATTTAGATATTTGGGATGAAAACATTTTCTGCAAAAAACCATGACATTGACAGGAATTGGTACCTTGTTGATGCACAAAATAAGACTTTGGGAAGATTGTCTACAGAGATCGCCAAACGTTTGCGCGGCAAACACAAGCCAATTTACACACCCCATGTTGATACCGGCGACTACATCGTGGTTGTCAATGCCTCCAAAATTCGAGTGACCGGTAATAAAATGAAGGATAAAGTCTATTACAAACACTCGGGTTATATAGGTAATCTAAAATCAGAAAATCTTGCGACAATGCTGGAAAAATACCCAGAAAAAGTTCTTATGAAGTCCGTGAGAGGAATGTTGCCAAAAAATAAACTGGGCAGTGCGATGATTAAAAAATTAAGAATTTTTGCAGGACCTGAGCACACTCATATCGCACAACAACCTGAACCTCTGGAGCTGTAAAGGATTTGTTATGGCAACACAAGTGTTTTACGGTACAGGTAGGCGAAAAACTTCCACAGCGCGTGTTTTTATTCAAAAGGGTAAAGGTAAGATTACCGTTAATCAGGAACCACTGGATAAGTTTTTTGACAGAGAAACCGCTAGAATGATAGTGCGTCAACCACTTGAGCAGGCAGAATTGCTCAAAAAAATAGACGTAAATGCAACAGTCAAAGGTGGCGGAGGTAGTGGTCAGGCTGGTGCAATACGCCACGGCTTGAGCAGGGCATTGCTAAAGTATGATGAAAACTTAAGAAAAATTTTGAGAGAAAAGAATTTTTTTGATGATAAAAAAAGTGAACCGAATTTACTTGGAAATCTTGATTTAGTAGCTTTAGGTACCAGGTATTATGTTAGTTACAGCGGGATTGGCTAGGATAAATTTTAAAAAAAATTGTGCCCAAGTATTAATGTTGTATTCATAGGCCCAACCGGGTATTTTTTTTCTAGCTACGGCTTTAAAAAGCTTACCTCTCATAAAGGGTCGGTTAATCAAAGTTGCTACTCCTTTTTCTTGGCAAAGTGGCAGCAATCTTTTTTCTGCTTCTCTTTCCTGAAGTGAATAATTAAATTGAGCAAAGTCTATTCGCTCTTTACTAATAATTTTTTCTATTTGACTAAACGCATTTGATCTAAAATGACTTATGCCAATGTAATTAATTTTCCCTTTTTCTTTCCAGTCATAGAGAGTTTTAATGTGTGTTTTCCAGTCAAGTAAATTGTGAATTTGCATTAAATCGATGACTGCTTTATTCAATTTCTTAGATGATTCTTTCATCTGCATTTCACCTGCTGCCTTCCCTTCAATCCATACTTTTGTAGCCAGAAAAAGCTGGTCATTTACTCTGAGATCTTGAGCGATTTTGCCAGTCACTTCCTCTGCTTTCCCATACATCGGTGAGGTATCTATTAAACTACCACCATGATCAAGCAAAGCCTTTACAATCTTTTTTCTTGGATTGAGTGATTTTTCATTGAGGTTGGCGTCAAAAACCCTGGATGTTCCCAATCCAATAACAGGTAAAAGTTCTCCAGTTGATGGGATTATTCTTCGGGCCATATTATTTTTTATATCAAAAGCCTGTAAAGCCATTGAGGGCGTGAGACCAGATGCTCCTAGGATTTTAAGGACAGTTCTTCTTGATGTTTTCATTGATTTTCTAGTGTGTTTACCCCACTGGATTGGCCAATCAGGATAACATCAGCTGGTTTAATCGCAAAAATTCCATTGGTAACAACACCAGCAATATTATTAATTTGTTTTTCCAATTGCGGAGGGTCAATGATGGTCAAGTTGTGAACATCGATAATTAAATTTCCATTGTCAGTAACAAAATTCTGTCTTAGTTCTGGCTGTCCACCAAGGCGAATCATCTCTCTTGATATGTAAGATTTTGCCATGGGGACTACTTCAATTGGAAGTGGGTATTTTCCTAAAACATCAACAATTTTTGAGCTATCTACGATACAAATTATTTTCTTTGAAGCTGCAGCTAATATTTTTTCTCTGGTCAGAGCACCTCCTCCACCTTTAGTCATGTAAAAATTTCGGGTGACTTCATCTGCACCATCTATGTATAGATCTGGAGAGCCAACATCGGAAAGTTCATCAACCTCAAATCCAGCTTGTTTAAGCTTATGGGTTGTATCCTCTGAGCTGGAGACTGATGCCTTAATCTTATGCTTAACTTTATTTAGATTCCGAATCAGACTCGTTACTGTCGAACCCGATCCAACCCCTAAGATGCATTCATGTTGAATGTAGTCAAGGGCTGTTAGAGCAGCATTTTCTTTCTCTTGGTTTTGATTCATTTAATTATTTTGACATATCTTTTGGGCTATCTAAATTTATAGGTTTTCAATTCGGTAATAACCATATCTAATGGTACATCCCAAGGTTGATGGTTTAAACATTCTTGTTTCTGAAATTCATAAGCCAAGCCAATCAGAACTGGACATTTTGGATCTTTAATTGCCAATTTTCTTTCGAATGTACGGTCGTAATACCCCGATCCCATCCCTATTCTGAAACCATTCAAGTCAAATGCAACCAGGGGAACAAAGACCATATCAAGAAGATCAGCAGATACTTGATTATCTCTAGTTACACAGGGTTCTGGAATCCCAAAACAGTTTTCTTTAAGTTTGGTATCGGGGAGTAGTTTGCCAAATAATAATTTTTTTTTATTAATCATTGGCGAGAATATTTGCTGATTTATAGACCACATGAAATCAATTAATTGCAGTGTATTTGCTTCTCCATTCACAGAATGATAAATCCCAACATTGGAATGTTCTCGTATCCACTTGGATCTGATGACTCTTTGAGAGATCCCATGAGACATGTCGTCTGATTCTTTGGTGGAGAGATGTTTCCGTTTCAGTTTTAAATGTTCTCTGAGTGTATTCATTGAAATCTCGATGACCCCCCGCAGATGACGTTATTTATTGATGCTCTCAGGCCAGAGCTATTAAAGTGGGTTCTGACGCATTGGGGCAGGCTTCCCAAAAAAGGTAATGCTCAAAACCAATGCAGACCTTGATCCCTGTTTGATACGTTAAGGGCCGAGAGTCCTTCAATAAACATCGTTCACTGCAGGCAGTCATCTTCAGTTTATTGTAACTTTAAATCTTGCTCAGAGTTAATAGAAGTTTCCAATTGTGCATTGACATCGTCTAATCGGGTTTTGATTTTTATCAAGTCGAGTTCAATATCGTGTTCAGTTCTAATGAATTTGGCAGTTTCAGAATTGCCGGTTATTACATCATTAGCAATGTTAATGGCTGCCATAACTGCTACCCGATCTAGGCCAAATACTATCCCTGCTTCATCAACACTGGTCATGGTATCGTGAACTAATTTGGCTGCTTTAATTAAGTTCTCTTTTTTTTCTGGAGGGCAGGACAAAGTATAATTTATACCCATAATTTTTACACTGACACTATCACTCATGCGCTATCCTCGATACTCCTTAGGCGCTCTAAAATGGTTTCTGCTTTACTTTTGGCCAGATTCTTTTTCTCTAAAACGGATTTATGGGTTTCGGAGAGCTTATTATTATTTTCTTTAAGTGATTGATTTTCAAAATTTAATTGACTGCATTTTTGAATTAATTCGTCGACTCTAATTTCTAGGGTTTCTATGGTTTCTAATACTTCTTTTTCCGTTATTTTGCTCACTATAACCACTATAATTTTTCCTGACCTAAGGGTCAAATAAGGATAAAATCACATGCATTATATATGGAGACTAGAAGAGTGAGACCATGAATTTTGAATACATAGATAAGATTAGAAAAAAATCTGGCATCAATATTGATGTCTCAGAATGCCATGGCAACATTAGTGCTTGTTTATGTTCTGACAACATGACGGCTGAAGCTTTATTGCCAGAAGAAATTAAAGCAGACGAGAGTTCTTTGTCCTCAGAGACTATGAAACTGAAAACGGTTTTCTTGAGTTTGATTGCTGAGACCCTTGAGCAACTTAATGACGCAGAAATGTCATTCTATCCGTTGTTATCTCCTGATTCGGAATCATTAACAAACAGAACTCTGTCTTTATCAAGTTGGTGTCAAGGGTTTATTGATGGGTTTGGCCATGTTATTGCTCAAAAAAACATTTCGAATGATCACATCGAGCAAGACATAATTGGTGAAATCATTGAAGATTTCTCTCAAATCTCTAAACTAAGCACTGCCTCAGTTATGAATGAAGACGGGGAAGAGTTGGCTTATATGGAAGTGGTTGAATATGTCCGGGTTGGCGCCCAATTGATATTTGAAGAGATGAAGGTGGCAAAGACGTGAGTACCAAGGAATTTTCAAAAAGGCGTAAAAAACTTGCAAGGGCAATTGGTAAAAACTCTGTCGCTATTCTGTCGACAGCTGATCTAAGTACAAGAACCAATGACATATATTACCCATTTAGATCAGATAGTGACTTTTATTATTATACCGGTTTCTCGGAGCCGCAAGCTTTGATGATGATTGCCCCCGGTCGTCCTGAAGGTGAATTTATTTTATGTGTTAGACCTAAGGATCCCTTGATGGAGACTTGGGAAGGTTTTATGGAAGGACTTGATGGCGTGATAAAAAATTATGATGCCAATGAATCGTTTGATATTGCAGATATTGATACAGTGCTGATTGATGTCTTGCGTTCTCGTGAAAAAATAGCTTATACCATTGGAAAGAACAGATTTTATGATGACAAGGTTATTAAAGCATTCAATGCTTTAAAAGCGAATCAAAGGCAAGGCGGTGTGATTCCTAATGAAATTATTTCTTTGGAACCCATGATTCATGAGATGAGACAAATTAAATCAAGACAAGAGATACAACTAATGCAGCGATCTGCTCGTATAGGAGTTGAGGCACATCTCAGAGTCATGAGAGAATGCAAGCCAGATGTTTATGAATATCAAATAGAAGCATCTATACGTCACCAATTTGGCCAGCATGGCTCTATTCCTTCATACAACAGTATTGTGGCCTCGGGTGATAATGCCTGCACATTACATTATGTAGAGAATCAATCCAAGTTAAAACAAGGAGATTTATTATTGACCGATGCAGGTTGCGAGTATCAAATGTATGCCTCGGATATTACCAGAACTATTCCAGTATCAGGAAAATTTACCAAAGATCAGAAAGCCATTTATGCAATTGTTTTAAGTGCTCAGAAAAGTGCTATTGCATCAGTGAAGCCAGGGCAAACATTTGAAAATATGCAAAAGAATGCCATTGAAATTATTACTCGTGGTCTGAGAAAACTGGGTATTTTAAAAGGAAACCTGTCTAAGCTGATTAAAGAGGAAGCTTATAAGCCTTTTTACATGCATGGTATAGGACATTGGTTGGGAATGGATGTTCATGATGTGGGCTCTTATGTTAATGAAAAAGGGAAATCGAAAAAATTTTTACCAGGCATGGTCATTACTGTCGAGCCAGGTATTTATATCTCTAGAAAAAGCAAGCATGTGGATAAAAAATGGAAAGGTATTGGTATTCGAATTGAAGACGATGTTTTAGTCACTAGATCAGGCTGTGAAGTTTTGTCAGGAGAGCTCCCTAAGGAAATTGATAAAATTGAAGCCATTATGTCTAGCAATTAATACAACCGAGGAAAAATAATGTCAGTTATAGTCTGTGGCTCAGTGGCTTACGATAATCTCATGGAGTTTGAAGGTAGTTTTGGTGATTATATTTTGCCTGATCAAATCCATATTCTCAGTGTCGCTTTTACAGTCCCAAATTTGAGAAAAGAGATGGCTCCAACAAAATGATATATCGACAGATAATATCAAAGTTATTGAAGATAAATACACTCCACAGTGCTTTATAACCACCGATGCGAATAACAATCAGCTGACTTCATTTCACCCAGGCGCTATGGATGACAGTCACTTAAATCCCATTCCGGATCGCAATGATATTGAAATCGCAATTATTGCACCAGATGGGAAATTGGGAACCATTAGACATGCAGAGGAAATTCATACAAGGAACATACCTTTAATCTTTGATCCAGGGCAAGGAATTGTTTTATTTACTAAAGAAGAGATCAGCAAACTTGTTGGAATGGCTGATTATGTTGTTCTTAATGAATATGAATCTACTTTATTAGCTGAGATTATGGGTGAAGATATTGCTGAGATCGCAAAAACATTAAATGCCGCTATTGTCACTAAAGGCGCCAATGGTTCGGACATATTGGCCGATGGTGATTTGATACATATTGATCCTATCTCAGTTGAAGATGAGGCCGATCCTACAGGTTGTGGAGATGCCTACAGAGCTGGATTAATTTTTGGCATAGTAAATGAGTTAACCTGGGAACAAACAGGTAAGCTTGGTTCCATTCTAGGTGCGATTAAAGTGAGTCAAAATGGCACTCAAAACCATTCATTTACCTTGGAAGAATTGCTCCCCCAACTTTAATATTCTTTCTCGGTGGAGAATAAAAAGGACTGCAAATTTAATGAGTTAATTGAGCTAAGCTTGCAGAAAAAACTGTTTTTCCATCTTTTTTTTGAGCTATTTTTACAGGAATGTAACCCAACTCTGGAGCTAGCCACAATGAGTTTGTACTTTCTGATTCTTCACCTGTATGTTCAATTTCAATGGCCTCAAATTCCCCAAATGGAACACGGATTTTGACAATTTCTTTGTTGTTGACCTGCACCTTCAGAAGTTTATCTCTGTCAAGAATATAGTACTCAGATGAATTGTTACCTTGCTGACTGTTTAAAATAATTGCTATCTGCAAGGCAACTCTGTCAATAACATAATTATTTATAGGCAATTCAAACTTCCTATCTTTGTAGTGCCCGGAAAGCAGCATGTTATCCCAATCAAAAGTTGCTGAAGATTGTCTTGGTTTGCTTCTGATCGTATCGGTTAAATCATAAGTTTTGGACCGAATAACTCCATTCGTTAGGCTGAAGGTACTCTTTTCCCAAATTGATCCATCGATAATTACCCGCCAAAACCCACTGGGTCTGGTAATAGTCTCGTAACTGTATAAATTATCTTGCTCTTTTTTAAGTGTCATCATTACTTGTCCATCCACTTGTTTGAGCTGAGCATTATAAATTGCCTGAAACTCACTAGGCATGGACCATCCTGAAGAGCAAAAGAAGAATACAAAAATTAAAGTTGCTGACTTTTTAATTTTTTTTGAAATGAGCTTCTCTTGCATTCCAACTAACCACTAAATTTTATTGGAATCAATCTTTAATTTTTTATACAAATTTCTTGCAGCAACAAATACAATCATCGCAAAAGGTAGGCCAGTTACAATAACACTTGTCTGCAATGCCGATAACCCTCCACCCATCAAGAGTATAATCGCAATTATCCCGAGAGTTAGCGCCCAAACTACCCTATTAATTATTGCAGGATCACTGTGCTTGGAATCTACTTGATTTAAAGAAGTCATCATAGCGGTTACTAGTGCACCCGAATCAGAGGAAGTTACAAAAAATGTAACAATATTGACTATAGAAAGACCCATTAAAAGAGTTGCACCAGGATACTGTTCTAAAAAAATGAAAAGTGATACTGAAATATTTTCATTGATAGCATTCGCTAGTGATCCAGCTGTCGTAAATTCTTGATATATTGCTGCATTTCCAAACACACTCAACCACATGAAAACAATCAATGAGGGTAAAAAAACAACCCCAAGGATGAATTCCTTGATGGTTCTACCATAAGAAATTCTTGCTATAAAAAGACCTACAAAAGGTGACCATGCAAACCACCAACAGTAATAGAATAATGTCCATGCATTTTGCCAGTCAGAGTCACTGTAGGCATTTACATTAGTTGACAGACTAATAAAATTTTGAATGTAAGATCCAACATTTTCTACGAATCCATCCAGAATATATCCAGTAGGCCCAAATAAAAATATAGTTATCATAAAGCAACCACACAAAATCATATTTAATTGTGAGAGTCTTTTGATGCCGGCATTCAGACCTAAAACTACACTTATAAGCCCTAATATAGTAATAAAGATAATAATCCAAACTGTCACTAGGAAACTGGAATTTGCAATATCAAGATATTGAAGCCCTGTACTTATCTGAGTTGCTCCCAAGCCCAATGATGTAGCTATACCAAAGACTGTTGCGAGAATAGCAAACACATCAACTATCACTCGGCTCCAGGCATTCTCCAGTCCAGTATCTAAAAAGAATGAACTGACTCTGAAAGGTCTGCCTAAATTAAATGCAAAATATGCAAAGCATAATCCTACGACACCGTATATAGCCCAAGCATGAAACCCCCAATGTAGAAATGTTAGATTCATTGATAAAGTGGCCCGCTCATTGAAAGAGACACCTTCTTCAAAGAGTGCCGATGAGCTCAGATGCATAACAGGTTCTGCGACCGAGTAAAATAATACTCCAATACCTAATCCAGCACTAAATAGCATAGCGATCCAGTTTATAAAATTAAATTCTGGTTTCGCATCAGTTCCACCTAATCTAATTTCTCCAAACCGACTAATAGCCATCCATATACAAAAAATTAGAAAACCATTTGCACTTAAAATAATTAGCCATCCGAAGTTGTTAGCTATAAATGATTGTGCGCTATTAAAAAGATTGCTGGCACTATCAATATTAACTAGGGTAACCCCTATAAAAGTTGAGATAAGAAATAAAGAAATGAAGAACCTCTTATAATCTATACTTTTAAACATAATTAGTTGGTAATACGAAAAGAATTTATTATTTTTAGACCTAAAAGCATTAATTTTAATGAGTTCTATATATTTAAGATGAAATATACTACACTTTGTGGAATAACTATTGGATATTTACTTATCTAATTGGGAGATATACTTATCTAATCTGGAGATAAAGATGACAAGAAAACAACGTAAGGCCTTAAGAAGATCAAAGGCTATCAAAAAGCAACAAAATATACTTAGGTTTAAAAACAGAGCGAAATCTGCTGCTGCTCTCGCTGTTGCAAGTGCCGTAATTGCGACTCCTAGTGTTAATGTAAATGCTCAAGGAGCCATCGAAGAAATTGTTGTAACATCAAGAAAGAAAACGGAGAACCTGCAGGATGTTCCTGTGTCAGTTTCTGCCATAAATGAGGAAGGTCCTGGTCAAAATACCATATACATTCGAGGTCTTGCATCGACTACTCCAAACCTCACGACTGCAGGTGTTGCTGGACTAGCACCTAACGTATCTTTCTACCTTGATGAGCAACCATTGGCTCAACCAGGAAGAAACTTAGATGTTTATGCAGCAGACATTGCTCGAATTGAGGTACTCTCTGGGCCACAAGGAACACTTTTTGGAGCTAGTTCACAAGCAGGTGTTGTGAGAATGATTACTAACAAACCTAAACAAGGAGTTTTTGAAAGTGATGTTGAGGTTGAAGCTAGATTCATGCCAGATGGTGATACAGGAACAAAAGTTGAAGCAATGGCAAATATTCCTATAAATGATACTACTGCATTGAGACTTGTTGCTTATAGTGATGAAAGAGGCGGTTATATCGATCAAGTTGCTGGTCAACTTGATGCTAGTGAATCAGCACGTTTTAGAGCTGCAGGCACTGTGAGACAAAATGGCCTTCCTGTTTCTTCATCAAGAGCTGGTTTTCAAGCTGGAGCCGATCTATCTGGAGCAACTCTTATTCCTGCAAATGCATTGGTAGAAGAAGATGCAAATGATGTAGAGTATCAAGGTTTTAGAGCTACTCTAGCATCTGAACTTGGCGATGATTGGAATGCTGCATTGGTTGTTGCACAGCAAACAATTGATGCCGATGGTGTTTTCTTTGCAGATCCGACATTAGGCGATCTAGAAATTCAAAGATATACCCAAGATGAAATCGAAGATGAATTTGATAACATGAGCTTAACTCTTGAAGGTACAGTTGGCGAACTGGAAGTTGTCTATGCTGGTGCATATACAGATAGAGATACCAATCAAATGGTTGATTACACCGACTATCTTTTCGTTGGTCAATATCTTCCATATTACATTTGTGATTATTATGTAACTTATACAACGTATGCGCCTGGTAATGTTCCTACTGGAACTTGTGGTGCTCCAAATTTGCTTGTTGACTCGTATACAAATACTGAAGTTACAAGTCATGAGATTCGTATTAATGCAGATATAAATGACAAGATGTCACTGACAGCTGGTGTCTTCATGAGTGAAACTGAGCTTACAGAATTAAACCAGTTTACTTATCCGGGTTCACTCGGTAATGATATAACATATGCGTGTAACTATGCTCTGACCGATACATCTGTGACTGGTTCGATCAATAACGCATCACCTGGGTGGTTTTCAGCAGGACCATTTTGTGAACCGGTCATCTTCTTTAACGATATTAAGAGGACTGATGACCAGAAAGGTGTTTTTGGTTCGCTTAATATCGCATTAACGGATACTTCAGAGCTTACGATAGGTGCTCGTTGGTATGATATTCAAGTTGATTTTGAAGGCAGTGCTAACTCATCATTTTATAATGGGTTCGGCTCTCCAGATACTCAACAATTTGGATCTAACTTATCAGCTCAATATGCACCAGGTAATGCAAATGGTTATCCAGATAAAGCTGAAACAGATGGTGTTATTGGAAAGGTAACCTATTCATGGAATCCAAGAGAGGATGTTATGTATTATGTAACATGGTCTGAAGGTTTTAGGCCTGGACTTCTGAATAGACCTGTTGGCAGAACAAATGCAGATGGATCATATTCTGTGCCTCCATCTATTGATTCTGATGAAATTACAAACGTTGAGTTTGGTTGGAAAACAATTCTTAGAGATGGTCAACTTAGATTCAACGGAAGTGCTTTCATGGTAGATGTTGAAGGACTTCAAACAACGGTGTTTGATCCAAGCATTGTTAATTTATTCTTTTCCGATAATGCTGCAGATGGCGAAATTAGAGGTGTAGAGGGTGACTTTACTTACTACACTAATATCGAAGGATTATCAGTAGCAGGCGCTTTCTCTGTTCTAGAAACTGAACTAACTAAAAAATTAGTTCCTACAAATGATGTTATTGTTGGAACAGATTTAGCTTTTGCTCCACGATTCCAGGGTAACCTGAGAGTTAGACAAGAATGGGAAGTAGGCAATGGGTTGATGGCGCATGTGATTGGGCAGGTCACCTTCTCAGATTCGAGTTATTCTGATGTTATGGAAATGAATAAAGCTAAACAAGATAGCTACAGCATGCTAGATGTAAGAGGTGGTGTAAGTGGCGATGACTGGAAAGCAGAACTTTATATCGATAATCTTACCGACGAAAGAGGAGAGATTAGTAATACTTTTGTTTTTGATAGGCAGCGTATAAGTTACGTAAGACCTATGACCATTGGAATTAGGTATAAACAGAATTTTTAACCTCTCATGATTCATGGATGCATCTTTTGATCTGTCAGAGCTATTGAATCCATAAAATCTCATGACTTTAAGAAGGGAGTTTAGGCTCCCTTTTTAATTGTATAATCAAAATTACTATTTTTTTCATTAACATAATAAATGTCACAAAATAAATTAGACATATCGAGAGCTACTGAAGCAGTAAAAGCTGCTAGATTCGTTGAAGCACTTAGTTTATTAGAATCAAATCTTGCAAAAGATCCAAACCATATTGATAGCCTCTATTTAGCTGCAGTTTGCTCAAGGTATTTAAAAAATTTTGATGATTCAAAAAAATATATTGAAAGTTTGTTAAGTAAAGCTCCTGATATGGGGAGAGCCTATCAAGAGTTAGGTCATCTGAATAGAGATATTGGTAATCAAGAAAATTCAATTACACATTACAGACAGGCCTGTGAATTAAACCCTGCTTTATTGTCATCTTGGAAAGCCTTATATGATTACTTTAGAAGAAATAAGAATAAACCTGCTGCTGATCATGCTTTCATGCAAATGAACACTCTTCAATCTATTCCAAGTATTTTACTTTACATAAGCCAGATTCTTAACGAAGGAAAATTAGGTATTGCAGAAGAAAAATGTAGAGAGTTTCTTAAAAAGAATCCAACCAATACATTCGCAATGTCATTGTTAGCACAAATTGCTGATCGATTGGGATATTTTGATGATGCTGAATTTTTACTTGAAAGTGCAGTTAAATTTAACCCCGATGATGGGGAGCTTAGAATGAAATATGCAATGATTCTTCGAAAAAAACAAAAATTTGCAAAGACTATGGAACAAGTAAATATATTGTGTGAGAAATTCCCTGAAAATCTTTCATATCAAGCTCAAAAAGCAAGTGAAATTATGCAAAACGGTGATCATAATGGAGCAATTAATTTATTCGATGATATCCTTCAAAAGAATCCGTACAACTTTAGTGTTCTTACATCTAAAGGTCACGCACAAAAAACCTTAGGTAAGACAGATCAAGCAATTAAAAGTTATCAATCTGCATATAAAGTTAAACAAGATCATGGCGAAGCTTTTTTTTCATTATCTAACTTAAAAACATACACATTCACTAAAAATGAATTAAATATTATGAGGCAACAGCTCAAAAGAGTTGATCTAACATTAAAAGATAAAGCCTATTTTCACTTTGCATTAGCTCAGGGGTGTGAAGTAGTAGGCGAATATGATGAAGCTTTTTTTCATCTCGATTGTGGAAATAAGATTAAAAATCAGCAAAGTAAATATTCTACTGAAAAAATGGATAGAGAGTTGCAGGCTCAAATCGATGTATGCAATGAACCATTCTTTGAAAAACATGGTAATGGTGGATATGAAACAAAAGATCCAATATTTATTTTAGGATTGCCAAGATCGGGCTCAACATTAATTGAACAGATTTTGGCTTCTCATTCAATGATTGATGGAACGCTTGAGCTTCCAAATATTCTTTCTATGGCACAAAGTCTAAGAGGCGATGATATTTATGGTAAGGAGGGTAATTACCCTAAAAGCATGAAAACTTTATCCCTTGAAAAAAGGATAAAAATGGGAAAAATGTTTATAGATGAAACAAGAATGCATAGAAAAGATGCACCAAGATTTACTGATAAAATGCCTAATAATTTTCGTCATATTGGATTAATTCACTTGATTATGCCAAATGCAAAAATTATTGATGCAAGAAGATATCCCTTGGATTGTTGCTTTAGTATGTTTAAACAGTTATTTGCCCAAGGACAAGAATTTACATATGGATTAGCTGAAGCAGGAAGCTACTATAAAAGTTATGTTAAGTTGATGAATCATTGGGATGAGGTTCTGCCAGATAAAATATTGAGAGTTAATAACGAGGACATAATTGATGATCTAGAAGGTCAAGTTATAAAAATGCTAGAATTTCTGGAGTTACCTTTTGAGGACTCTTGCATCACTTTTTATGAAACTGATAGGTCTGTAAGAACAGCAAGCTCAGAACAGGTAAGAAAACCAATAAATAAGTCTGGAATGGGCAGATGGAAGCCGTATGCAAAAAACCTTAAAGCTTTATTGGATGGACTTGGATCAGACCTTATAAAGCCTGATGATCTTGAGTTTATTGAATCAATTTGATGGCTTTAAGATATTAAAACTATGACTGATCAATACATTTTACATTAGTTTTGAAATTGTCTCAGTACGCCATTTTTCAGTTGTTTCAATCTGGTTGAAACAAAATATATGGTATCCAGCAAGATTGGTGTCAGCAATATCCTTATACTCAGAAATATTTGTTATCAATTTATCTGGATTATAGATACTAGATTTCATTAACTCTGCCGCAACTTGAGATTTTTTTCGCAAGAAATTCAGGGAGTCCCCGACACCTATTCTAAGAGAAGTTCTAAGAAGACGTCCTCGCTCAATGACACCAGGCAATCCGATCCAAACAGGAAGATCGACGCCTTGCTGATTAATCCGAATCAACCAGTCACCTAATATATTTGCATCAAAACACATTTGAGTAACAATGTAGTCTGCTAAATCTTTTTTCTTTTCAAGTGCTTCCATTAAGATTTTCTCGTTAACATCTGGGTGCCCCTCAGGATGCGCAGCAATTCCAATATCTTTTATATTATGACCGGATTTCTGCAAAGCTTTAAGAAGATCATAGGCATTATTAAACTCACCTATTGGTTCAGGTCGGTCACCGCCAGGCACAAAAATACTCTCAACACTCAATGCATCGAGTCTTTTGACGATAGTTTCAAGATGTTTTTCCCCTCTTACGCATTTCGCTGCAATATGCGGAATAACCCGAAAACCTTGTGCGATAAGTTTTGCACTTAGCTTTATGGTTTCATCTACACCTTTTGTTGGCGAGCATGTGACAGCCACATGCATGTTTGGCTGAAGGACCCCGAGCTTCTCTTCAATACCTGGAACTGGAAAAATTTCCATATAGGCGTTTTCCAGATCCTCTCGCATGCGCTTACCGACAGCTTCTGAAGGTCTGCTCGTGTTAATAATTTTCTCCTATCAGGCTGATTTTCTATACCTAAGAAAAGTATTTTATTTATTCTCTGTGTTTAATGTATTCGGAAGTTTTAACGCCGTGGATTTCGAATTAACTCTTGCAAATCCTCATCAGTATAAGTTTGATAAAATACTTCTCAATGATTTAAATCAATAATCCATATCTTCAAATTCAGATTTTCTCTTAGCTATAAACTCAAGTAAAGCTTCATCAATTGCAGGATCCAATTTTGGAGCTTCGTATTCCTTTAACATTTCTTTCCATTTTAAATTGGCACGCATTGCACAGTCTAAACTTCCTTCTGCTTCCCATTGCTCAAAACTGTTGTTATCAGCGAGTTCAGACCGATAAAAAGCAGATTCAAAATTAACTTGTGTATGCGCTGCACCTAAAAAGTGACTGCCTGGACCAATCTCCCTGAAGGCATCCATTGCTTGAGCATTTTCAGATAATTCAACACCTTCAAGCATCACAGCAAGCATCCCCGCTTGATCTGCATCCATTATAAATTTCTCATACCCCATAGAAAGACCGCCTTCAAGCCAGCCGGCTGTGTGCAGCATAAAATTGACTCCCGCTAAGGCAGAAGCTTGCAGTGTATTAGCTGATTCATAAGCAGCTTGCGCATCCGGAATTTTTGATGCGCATAATCCACCACCACTTCGAAAGGGCACGCCTAATCGCCTAGCAAGCGCACCCACAATCGTCATTACATGACCAGGCTCTGGAGTGCCAAATGTGGGGGCTCCTGATTGCATATTAACTGCGCTTGCAAATGCCCCAAATATTACCGGAGCCCCTGGTTTAAGAAGTTGAATATAAGCCATGCCTGCAAGTGCTTCAGCAAGAATCTGTGTAACGGTACCTGCTGTGGAAACTGGCGACATTGCTCCAGCCAGAATAAAGGGTGAAATCATCGTTGCTTGATTATGCTCAGCATACACAGTGGCTGCACCAAGCATTGTGTCATCAAACGTTAACGGTGAATTAGCATTAATCAAGCTGGTTAAGACAGTATTTTCTTCGACAAAGGTTTCGCCAAAAACGAGCTTTGCCATTGACACAGTATCTTCAGCTCTTTCCGGATGTGTTACCGACCCCATAAAGGGTTTATCGCTGTATTTGATATGACTGTATATCATGTCGAGATGACGTTTATTGACAGGTACATCAACTGGCTCACATATAGTTCCGCCCGAGTGGTGAAGATTTGGGCTCATGTATGCTAATTTTACGAAATTTCTAAAATCTTCAATTGTTGCGTATCGCCGACCTTGATCTAAATCTCTAACAAATGGTGACCCATAAGCTGGAACAAGAACTGTTCTTCGCCCCCCAATAATAACATTATTAGCTGGATTCCTTGCGTGTTGTATATATTCTCTTGGGGCATTTGATTGAATGATTTCCCGACAAAATCCTGGCGGAAAATGAACGCACTCATCATCAATATCAGCACCAGCATTCTTAAATAAATCTAGCGCTTTCGGGAAATCACGGAACTCAATGCCAATTTCTTCAAGGAGAATATCGGCATTCTTTTCTATTAAAGCCAGTCCTTCCTCATTTAAAATTTCAAAATACGGAATATTGCGCTCAATATATGGTCGATATTTTCTTGCGCCTTGCTCTCTGGCTGCTATTTTCTTTCTTCTTCCACCAGCTTGTCTTCGACGTTTCCTTTCTGTCATAAGTTTATCTTGCTCCAGTTAAGAACGAACTCTTTCATTATTAGGATCATAGAGAGATCCCTTACCAACTATCTGAACGGTCATGGGATAAATGCCATCACCGTTTTCGTTAAAGTACTCCAGCGACAGTGACTTCCCTAGTATAGCGATGTTTTTAGGCAGGTAACCCATAACTACGTGTTTTTTGATTGATGGGCAGTACGACATGCTGGTGCTATAGGACCTGCGGCCTTTGCTATCTACCGGCACTTCGCCTGTATCAGGATCAATGATTGGTGAGATGCCGACCGGATAACGCGAACCGGTACCCGACACATTTAGGTTATCCAGCGTCATGGTGCATAGAGTTGCACTAGGCTCTTCTTCCCGATGAGCAAGGTGCGCTGCTTTGCCATGGAAGCCCGCTGCTTTGACCTTAGGTCTTTCAACAGCCGATTCACAAGCATTATATTCGGTCTCTAGATCTGCACCTTGAAGTCGAAAGCTCTTTTCAAGGCGTCGACTGTTGGCGTAAGTTTCGATACCAACTGGCACAACTCCAACCTCAAGTAGAGAGTCATAAAGTGCTAGGCCCTCTTCACTGTCATTGTTCAAATAGATTTCCCAGCCGCTCTCCCCGACGTAGGAAATGCGTGCTGCCCAGACATCAATCGTTTTTCCGCCAGATAAATTGAGGGTCAGGTATTTTGCTGTAACAAAGGGAAAAGTATCGATGCTGATTTCACTGGGATCAATAAAATGGCCCAGGGCATCTTTTGCCTGAGGTCCCCATAATCCCAAAGTTATTATGTCGTGGGTCCGAATGTTGATGTCTGCTTCCAGTCCCAGATCGTCCCGGTAATTGCGCAAGGTCACCCAGTCCCGGTTGCCATCAGCGCCACCGGTAACCACCCGATAACGATCTGCACCTAAGCGGGAGATGGTCAGGTCTGCATGGACACCGCCATCCTCGTCCAGGAAATTCGCGAAGTGCGATAGATTGATCATCCCAGCCGATTCACTCATGGCTAGATGTTCTGCATTAGCGATCTCGTAAGGTACGTGGCGTCGATCCCATTCGTTTTCTCGAACCGGGACCTCCTGCAAATAAGTTTCGAGTTTTTGTCGATTGCTCTCATAGGCAAGGGCACGTTCCCAGCCGGCGACTTCGTTATCAAAATAGCCCCCAAGCTCTTTTTCCCTTGAGTAAAAGGGACTGACGAATAGTTCTCTTTGGCTAATGTAGGGTTCTCTGGGATGAACAGGTGGGGTATAGATGGTTTGCGCATTTTCAAAAGCTCGTGTCTTAACAAACTCTTTTTCTTTTTGTGCGGGATAAAATCTGGCAATGTCAAAAGAGTGCATGTCCACCTGTGTTTTGCCATTGACCATCTGTTCGGCGCACAGCCTTGCACATCCAGGACCGTCTTTAACCCACACTGCTTCGCATAACCAAAAGCCTCTGACTTCGGGACTTTCACCGATTAAAGAGCCAGCATCAGCAGTTACGGATAGCAGGCCATTGAATGAACTTCTTTCATCCCAGCCTAACTCATTAAGTATAGGTGTGGTTTCTAACGCTTTTTCTAGAGGTTCAGCGATTTCTTCAAGATCCAGGTATCTCATTGAGTCAGAGGCCATCGTCTTCTCGGGATTTCCAATGTCTTCCGGATCAACCAGTCGAGGCACTTTATCCTCGTAAAATCCCCATTCAAGCATTCCCCCATGAAGTCTTCCTGTATCCCTGACATAAGCTGAATTGCCTTGATCGCGAAGCAGTGGATAGACGAGAAAATCCTCCGCTCCCTGTGCTTGGGGGAGCGGACCAAAAAACAATAAAGGGTGTTCCACGGGCGAGAGTGGGACTGGAACGCCAGCCATCTCCCCGATTAAAGATCCCCAGATTCCCGATGCAATTACAACTTTGTCGGTTTTGATAGTTCCTTTATCCGTTTTTACTCCAGTAAGACGTCCATTCTCAATTTCAAAGCCTACAGCTGGTGTGTCAGTGTATGTGGTCAGAGCATCTTTTTCTTTGGCACTTTCTATGGCAAAGCGCACCACGTCCTGTGAGCGGGGTGTTACCAGACCGGCATC
>LUMJ01000255.1_pt2 | contig 21857 bp, 22 predicted proteins | sample 729631 | NCBI WGS metagenome assembly LUMJ01 (sample SAMN03860266, study PRJNA289734) | marine metagenome | biome: seawater column; feature: ocean; material: water; isolation source: Red Sea water column Station 22 - depth 500m | place: Saudi Arabia: Red Sea | collected 2011-10-15 | depth 500 m
CGCTATACGGTAGTCAATATTATTTGATGAAAAGAAACGCGCAACCGACAAACCGGTCAGCCCCATACCCAAAATAAGTTTCATGAAACCCTTGTATTTTCAGTCAAAATTGACTATATTTTACACTTTTACTTAACTTTAAGATTATGCGTACAAACGTTCAAACAACAACAAATACGATTGTTATAAATCGTACATTGAGAAACACCTATCAGCTACTTTCAGCAACACTACTTTTTAGTGGCTTGATGGCGTTCTTATCAATGTCTCTTAATTTCCCTTACTTAGGGATATGGATTACCTTGGGCGGCTATTTTGGTCTCTTATTCTTGGTGGCAAAACTGAGAAATTCAGCGGCTGGAATATTCGCGGTTTTTGCCCTAACCGGATTTATGGGCTTAACCTTGGGTCCCATTATTGGAATCTATACGACGGCTTTTTCGAATGGCACCGAGTTGGTCGCAATGGCGATGACCGGAACTGCTGCTATCTTTTTGTCACTGTCTTTCTATGCGCTTTATTCGCAGAAAGATTTTAGCTTTATGTCTGGCTTTTTGACTGCAGGCATCTTGGTTGCATTTTTGGCAGGTCTTGCTGCTTACTTTTTCCAGATACCAACTTTGGCGTTGACAGTATCTTCGGCATTTATTCTGTTAATGAGTGGTTTGATATTGTTCGAAACAAGCAATATCATTCGTGGCGGAGAAACGAATTACATCATGGCAACCGTCACCCTATATGTTTCCATTTATAACTTGTTCTTAAGCCTGATTCACCTTTTGGGTGTTTTTTCAGGCGATGACTAGTGATAGATAGTGAAGGTTATCGAGCTAATATTGGCATTGTAATTACAAACGAAAAAAAACAAATCCTCTTAGCAAAGCGATACAGACAAGATGCTTGGCAGCTTCCTCAAGGTGGCATCGACAAGGGTGAAACTGAATTAGAAGCTCTCTATAGAGAGCTTGAGGAGGAGGTTGGGCTTGCACCAGAACAGGTCAGTCTGGTTGCTAAAACCCCAAAATGGCTGCGCTACGAATTACCCATGGAACATATAAGACGTAAACAAAAACCGACCTGTATTGGTCAAAAACAGGTTTGGTATTTGTTAAAGCTAGTTTCTAGCGAAACCGATATTTCCCTTAATTTACACAATAAAGTTGAATTCGATGATTGGAAATGGGTTGATTACTGGGCTCCTGTTGATGAGGTAATCAATTTTAAAAAAGAGGTTTATGAAGACATGCTCAAAGCTTTGGCACCTGTTCTTTTTGAGAATGAACATAGCATTCCATCAAAACTCTCACGCCCTTTGCAGTTCAGTGCAATCAAACTATAATTGAGATTGGCTCCTTTTATTCATCTCTACTTTTGTCAAAATTTGGACTTCTATGAGAGTTGTCTCTTCAAGAGGTTTTTTTTGAAAATACTCGTTATGAAATCAACAATAAAGTGTAACCTTTGTTTTATTTTTTAGTTTCCAAACTGACCAAATGTACGACTACATAGTTATTGGTGGCGGAATTATAGGGGTTTCAACCGCACTATCGCTCATTACCCAAAACCCCGATAAACGCATTCTTTTATTGGAGAAAGAAAACGCCTTTGGTGATCACCAGACAGGCCATAACTCTGGTGTCATGCATGCCGGAGTCTACTATCAACCAGGCAGCCTAAAGGCTAAGTTTTGCAAGGAAGGTTTAAAAGAAACTATCAAATTTTGTTCAACTCATCAGATTCCCTATAATCAATGCGGTAAGTTAATAGTCGCCACCTCTGATGAAGAATTACCACGTATGCATGACTTGTATGAGCGCTGTAAAGAAAATGAAATTGAAGCTGAAATTTTAGACCAACAGCAGCTTCTCGAAACTGAACCCAATATTCAAGGAGTCGGCGCTATCTTAGTGAAATCATCTGGTATTGTGAGTTACCGTACTGTTACCGAAAAAATGGCCGAGCAATATGAAGCATTGGGTGGAGAGTACCTTCTTGATACCGAAATAATTAACCTTAAGGAAGACTTAGACGACATTAAAGTTGTCTCTAAAAATGAAACCTTTGTTTCAAAGTATTTAATCTGCTGTGCGGGCTTAATGGCAGACAGAATGGTCAACCTTCTTGATATTAAAACTAACTTTCAAATCATTCCATTTCGTGGTGAATACTTTAAATTACCAGAGAAACACAATACACTAGTCAAACACTTAATCTATCCTATACCAAATCCTAAATTACCTTTCCTGGGGATACATTTGACTCGCATGATTGACGGTAGCATTACTGTTGGGCCAAATGCCGTTATTGGATTTAAACGAGAAGGATATGGTTTTGTCAATTTCAGCTTTAAGGATACCTTTGAAATGTTCACTTTTAAAGGTTTTAGAGGAGTTCTTAAGAATCATTTTAGGTCTGGAATAAAGGAAATGCTGAACTCATTTTATAAACGTGGCTATTTGAAACAAGTAAAAAAATATGCTTCCTCAATTACCCTTAGAGATCTTCGGCCTTATCCTGCTGGAGTCCGTGCAATGGCAGTTTCAAAAGATGGGTCATTGATTGACGATTTCCTGTTTGAGGAGACTAGGCGCTCTATCCATGTTTGTAACGCACCCTCCCCAGCTGCAACTTCAGCCATACCTATTGGTAGATATGTCACTGAAAAAGCAAAAACGGCATTCAATAAGCTAGACTAGTTCAAGAAAAAACGACGAATAGTCTCAGCGAAGTGACTTGATTGAACAAGATCAGGATTTTCTTCAAGTCCAATCATTGCTCGGTCGACAAACTCTTTTGGAATAGTGACATCTCTTCTAGCGTTTAGAAGGTCCTTAGTAAAATCTACCTTAAATTCGGGATGCGCCTGCATAGTCAAAACCTTATCTTTAATATAAAAACCGGCATACTCGCAAAAATCAGAGTGTGCATAAACGACAGCGCCCTGAGGTGGTCTTGTTACTTGATCTTGATGGCAAATATTTAAAGTGATTTTTTCTTCCAAATTACCCATATATCCAGATTTATTGTCAATTTGATAGGTATGAACTCCCAAACCCCATCCTTTCTTGGATTTCTCAACATTACCACCGAGCGCATGTGCAATCATTTGATGACCAAAACAGACACCAAAAAGAGGCAAACCAGCATTGTAGATATCATTAATTAGTTGACTAATTGTTTTCATCCATGGCAACTCTTCATAAACACCATGTGGTGAACCGGTAATAATCCAACCATCACACTCAAGATGATCCTCAGGAAACTCATCATCAAGAATATTAAAAGTTTTGAATTCAAATATTTTTTCTTCAGAATCAATCAAAGAAACTAACATTTCTGCATAGGTACCATACTGATTAACCAAATCTTCTGACGCCCTTCCGACCAGTAGTATTCCTATTCTCATCATATATTCAGATTCAAGTTATTACTTTGACTTCATTTTTTGCTTGGCACGGATTACTAAATAATCATGAGCAATAGTTGCTGCAGCAATAGCCGTGATTTCAGCATGGTCGTAGGCAGGAGCCACCTCTACGACATCTGCTCCGATAAAATTTAAACCATCTAGTCCCCTAATAATAGCCAAGGCTTGTGCAGAGGTTAGACCACCAGCCACCGGCGTACCAGTTCCGGGAGCATAAGCAGGGGCAAGACCGTCTATATCGAAAGTTAGATATGCTGGTCGATCTTTGACAACTGAAATTATTTTTTTAATGACCTTATCAACACCATTCTTATGAACCCATGGGGCGTCAAGAATAGTGACACCCTTGGTGTTGCTATTATGCGTTCTGATACCAACCTGAATAGAATGCCTTATATCAATCAGGTCTTCTTTTATGGCTCTAGAAAACATAGTTCCATGGTCTAACCGACCATCTTCATCAGGCCAGGTATCTGTATGTGCATCAAAATGAACAAGTGCTATCGGTCCGAACTTTTCAGCGTGAGCACGTAAAAGAGGGTAAGTAATAAAATGGTCGCCACCAAAAGTCAGCATCTCGGCTCCAGAATCCAAAATAGTCCTAGCATGTGCTTCAATCTGAGAAACGACATTATTATGAAACCCGTAATCCAGTTCACAGTCGCCGTAATCAGTAACCGCCAAATTCTTGAAAGGGTCGATACCGTCAGGATACGCCAATAACTCAGCAAGTTGGACAGAAGCCTCTCTTATCGCTTTAGGCCCAAATCTTGCGCCGGGACGGAAGCTCGTTGCAGCATCGAATGGAATACCACTAACAGCAATATCAACACCCTCTAATGATTGGTCATCTCTCCATCTCTACCATAGAGAGTGTTTTTAGTAAACGCCTGGTCTGTAGTTACATCTTTAAAATCGCTCATTAACTTCGTTCTTTGTCATATAAATTTTGCTGATAAGAGTCTTCATTATATTAGATTTTCTTAGCCATTCACTAAAGGCGGTCAAGCATAGCGTGATAAAACATTCCAACCCTCATAGTAGGATTTCGTAGAAACCTGCCACCAGGAAAGCTTCTCATTGGAATATTAGTCATTGTGTCAAATATCTCTCCATCACCAGTAATCTTTTCTGCAATTACCTTACCAGCATAGCTTGCTAATGCCACTCCCTGTCCTGAATAGCCTTGCGCACTCAACACCTTTCCTTGATTCATTTCCTTATAGAACGGTAACCTATTCATCGTTAATGCGAGCTTACCACCCCAAGCATAGTCAATCTTAACACCCCTCAAGAATGGATAAATCTTTTCAAGTGGTTTTATAACGATAGGAATAATATTTTTACTAAGTTCTTGTGAGTAATTTTCACCACCACCAAAAAGTAGACGCTTATCGGCACTCAATCGAAAATAATTGATAACGAACCTTGAATCGGCAAAAGCGATATCTCTTGGATTAATCTTTGCAACAGTTTCATTATCCAGAGGTTTGGTGGCAACTATATAGTTATTCATTGGTAATAATTTCGAATTTAAACGTTTCTCAAGATTGCCCAAATAGCCGTTACACGCAAGCACCACTCGTTCAGCTTTAACGGAACCTGATTTGGTATTCACTTTAACATGACCGTTAGACAAATCATAACTCGATACGGTACTATTTTCATACATCTTTGCATTTGCCGATAGTGCCGCCTGTGCAATACCTAGAGCGTAATTAAGCGGGTGACAGTGCGCCTCACCTTTGTCATAACTGCCACCGAAATAGGTCTCGGAACCAGTTGCCTCTTTCATCTCATCGTCATTCAGATACTCAATATCATGGTAATCGTAATTCTGGTTCAAATGTTCGACATAGCGTCGAGAATCTTCACAAAATTTTTGCTTGTGATTGGGGTGTGCGATACCCTTTTTATAGTCACACTGAATTTCATATTCATCCATTAAGTGCTTGGCATGATATTTGGCTTTCTCGCCTATATCCCACAAAACACGTGCATATTCTTTGCCTAGAGCTTTTTCTATATAAAACTGATCTCTTCGCATCCCTCCAGACACTTGACCTCCGTTAGCACCTGATGCCCCGGATGCCAACTTATTTGCTTCGAGTAGTACAACATTTAGACCCTCTTTTGCCAAATAAAGAGCGCTCGATAGGCCAGTATAGCCACCACCAACAATACAGATGTCTGCTTCAATGTCTCCTGACAGTTGAGGCTGACTTATTTCTAGATTGCGACTGGCTTGGTAATAAGATTGCACGCGAAGGATTAAACTACTTTGTGGATTGAGCAGTCAAGTCAAGACACTTCCATACCTTTTCAATAATTTCATCTATATGCTCGTTGGAACAGATTAATGGCGGTGCAATAACCATCTTGTTGACTATTGCTCTCATGACTAAACCAGTGTCATAGCAATAGTCTCGACACCTTGTGACAACCTCTTTACTATTTTCGAAACGCTTATATTTGTTTTTATCTTCGACTATCTCCAAGGATGCAAGCATTCCAAGACAACGAGCCTCACCCACTAATGGATGCTCCTCCAATACTTTCCACTTACTGGCTAGATAAGGAGCCGTTTGACTCTGTACTTGGTGCAAAATATTTGTTTCTTTCATCAATTCGAGATTGGCAATTCCTGCAGCCATGCAGGTTGGATGACCGGAATAAGTATAACCGTGAGCAAACTCTTGTCCTGCGGAGACTATAACATCCACTATATCATCACGCACAATAACTCCACCTACAGGAAGATATCCTGAAGTCACCGCTTTTGCAAAAAGCATCAGGTCTGGCGCAATATCATAATAATCAGTCCCGAACCACTCACCTGTTCTTCCAAATCCACAAATGACTTCATCAGCGACCAATAGAATGTTGCGTTCTTGACAAATTCGGCTGATTTCCGGCCAATAGGTTTTTGGCGGGATAATAACGCCACCTGCACCCTGTACAGGTTCGGCTATAAATGCTGCAACTCTATCCTCACCCAGTTCATCAATTTTATTTGCCAGACTCTGTGCAGCCTTTCTTCCAAACTCATCAGCATCAATCTTCTCTCCAGCTTCAACGCATGCTTCAAAATAGTAAGGCTGATCTACATGTTCAATGTCAGGTATAGGAAGTCCTCCCTGAGCGTGCATGGTGCTCATACCACCCAGACTAGCTCCGGCCATGGTCGAACCATGATAAGCATTTTTTCGACTTATGATGACTGACTTAGTCGGCTTACCTTTAGCTGCCCAGTAATGCCTTACAAGCCTAATCATCGTGTCATTTGCCTCAGAACCTGAACCTGTAAAATAGATCTTATTCAATCCTTCAGGAGTTAAATCTGTAATCATTTCAGATAACTTGATAGCTGAAGGGTGGCTTGTACCAAAAAAATTATTATAGTAAACAAGCTCTTTCATCTGATTATTGACTGCGTTGATAATTGATTGCTGACCATAACCCATATTAACGCACCATAATCCTGACATACTGTCTAGTATTTGGTGACCATCACTATCATAAATATAAACACCATCTGCACGAGTAATAATGTGTGTAGCTGCTGGGTTCTTTGTGTAGGCAAAATCGCTAAATGATTGCATGTGATGCTTTGCATTGCGATTTTGAAGGTTTAAAGTGGTGTCAGTCATAATCATTCCTTATATAAACAAATATAAATAAAATCTTTAACGAACTAGATTGCCAAAAGCAATTAAGTGATATAGTGTAATCCATTTTTGCTTTTTGACAATAATTAATTTAATATTATCCGTTCAAGATTTTAATACTGTTTAGTAATAACAATCAAAATAAATGATTAGTGAAAGTTAATCTATGAAAAACATTGCAAAAAAATTTCTAGATTCACATCCAGATTTGGAAAAAATTGAGTTTATATTTGTAGACTTTAACGGCATACCAAGAGGAAAAAACGCCTCACCAAAAACTCTAATAAAAGCATTTGATGGTGGTCTTAGGATGCCTATTTCAAGCTTTGTTCTGGATATTTGGGGTGATAATCCTAAGGGAACTGGATTGATTATGACAGGTGACGGTGATGCAATATGTAGACCCGTTGCAAACTCCCTTGCAGTAACGCCATGGAATTCCCGCAATACAGCTCAATGCTTGGTAAGTATGGAGGATGGTGATGGTAAAGCTATTTTCGCCGATCCAAGACATATACTCAGCAACGTTTTGGACCGTTTTACTAAGTTAGGTCTTAGACCAGTTATAGCTCCGGAGATGGAGTTTTATCTTGTCGACAATAAGCTTCAAGCCAATGGTCACCCTCAAACTCCATTAATTCCTGGAACCCATAGACGTTACCAGGATGTTCAATTACTCAACTTAAGCGAAATGGATGATTTTGAAGGTTTCTTTACTCTCGTTGAAAAGAGTGCTCATTCGCTAAGAATTCCTGCAGAAACTGCAATCAAGGAATGTGCTCCTGGGCAATTTGAGATCAACCTACTACACCATGATGACGCTCTATTGATGGCTGACCAAACTTTTTTACTAAAACGCCTAATCAAAAATTGCGCCAGACAATTTAATATGAATGCCACCTTTATGGCGAAACCATTTTCTGATGAAGCTGGAAACGGTATGCATGTTCATCTAAGTGTTGTCGATAAAGATGGCAATAATTTGTTTACTATGGATAAGAATAAACAACCTCAGGGTCTCTTTTCAAATGCTATTGCAGGTCTTCTGAAAACGACTCCTGACTTTCTATCTTTTTACGCCCCTCACTCAAACTCCTATAGACGTCTAGTTCATAACGCTGATCACGCACCAACAACTTTAAGTTGGGGTAATGAGAATAGAACCGCTCTAATAAGGCTACCAGAAGCTTCCGCTGAAGCGACTAGACTGGAGTTTCGTGTCGCTAGTGCTGACTCCAATCCCTATTTAGTATTTGCATCAGTGCTTGCGAGCGTGTATGCTGGCATACAGGGTAAACTTCGACATGATAAAGAAACTATCGGTAATGCCCATGCACAACACCCGCCATCATTAGGTGTTACATGGAGGGAAGCTGTGGAGAAAACAAGTGTATCATCATTAGTAAAGGATTTTTTTGGAGAACAGTTTCAACAATGCTATAAATGCGTTAAAGAATCGGAAATAAAGAGATTTGAATCAACAATAACAGATTTTGAATACCACTCTTATTTGAGGTGTCTTTGATGACGACATCTGGATTGTGGTTACAAAAGAGTCTTTTAATTAGCAATAATTAAAAGTTTGATTAATAAAGGAGAGAAACAATGAAAGTAAAAATCAAAAGTCTGCTCATTGCGAGTGCACTGACCTGCTCAGCGCAAATCGCGGTGGCAGAAGAAAATGTAGTACATGTTTATAATTGGTCGGACTATATCGACGAACAGGTGAACACTGATTTTACAGCCGCAACCGGTATTAAAGTGGTCTATGACGTGTTTGATTCCAACGAAGTACTAGAAGCTAAACTCTTAGCAGGTGGCTCGGGCTACGATGTAGTTGTGCCTTCAGCTGGATTCTTGGCAAGACAAATTCAAGCAGGTGTTTTCCAGAAGTTGGACAAATCCAAACTTCCAAACATCGTTAATATGTGGGATGTTGTTGAACAGCGTGTAGAACAGTTTGGACCTCTCAATGAATATTCTGTCAATTGGATGTGGGGTACGACTGGCATTGGCTATAACGAAGGCATGATCAATGAAAGAATGGAGAACGCTCCAACCACTTCTCTGGCAATGATCTTCGACCCAGATGTTGTATCTAAATTTGCTGATTGTGGTATTCATTTATTGAATGCACCGACAGAAATCATTCCTGCAGCTTTGGCTTATATCGGTGAAGATCCATCAACATCAGATGCCGAGGTGTTAAAAAAAGCTGAGCCTGTTATAGAAGCAATTCGTCCATATATTCAGAAATTTCATTCATCGCAATATATTGATGCACTTGCCAATGGCGACATCTGTTTAGTTATTGGTTGGTCAGGTGATATCTTTATGGCTCAATATGCAGCCTGGGATGCTGATAATGGCGTTGAAATTGTTTATTCAATACCTGATGAAGGTGCGCTTATGTGGTTTGATCAGTTGGCCATTCCGAAGGATGCCCCTCACCCTGATAACGCCCACAAGTACATCAACTGGACAATGGATCCTCAGCAGATTGCTACAGCAACAAACTATGTTTGGTATGCTAATGGTAATTTAGCTTCTCAGCCACTTCTAGATGAAGAGCTGTTCAATGATCCAGCAGTCTACCCAACACCTGAAGTTCTTGAAGGTTTGTATACTGTTCCAACTTACGATGCTGCAACACAACGTGTTGTAACTCGTCTTTGGACCAAGATTACAACAGGAAACTAAAACTGCGCTATCTTTACCTCCATGGTCTTTTTGCCATGGAGGTATTTTTTTTATGTTATAGGTTATGACAGAGACTAATACAACTGAACCGTGGCTGGATTCAAGCCAGAAACCCTATATTCAAATAGAAAACGTTACAAAAAAATTTGGCGACTTTAAAGCCATAGATAATTTATCCTTAGATATATATAAAAATGAGTTCTTCTCATTGTTAGGACCTTCAGGATGTGGAAAAACAACGTTACTCCGAATGCTCGCTGGGTTTGAAAGATTTACCGAAGGAAGAGTTCTTGTTGATGGTGAAGATATATCTGAAATCCCACCTCATCTTAGACCAATCAATATGATGTTTCAGTCTTATGCACTGTTTCCACATCTGACTGTTGAAAAGAATATTGCGTTTGGTTTAAAGCAAGACAAATTACCAGATAACATCATCAATGAAAGGGTTGAGGAAATGTTGCAATTAGTTGAACTGACTGATTTTGCCAAACGTAAGCCTGGACAACTTTCTGGTGGTCAAAGTCAACGTGTTGCACTCGCAAGAAGCCTAGCTAAACAACCTAAATTGCTCCTTTTAGATGAACCATTAGGTGCACTAGATAAACGCCTGAGAGAGCAAACACAGTTCGAGTTGATGGACATTCAGGAAAAATTAGAGGTGACTTTTGTTATCGTTACTCATGATCAAGAAGAGGCAATGACTGTATCTAGTAGGATAGGTGTAATGGATTCAGGGAAATTGATTCAAGTTGCAACACCTACGCAGATTTATGAAGCTCCGATCAACAGAGAAGTTGCGGACTTTATTGGTGACGTTAATATCTTCAAAGGTATCTACAAGGGTCAAGATGAAAAGGGAACCCAATTACTCTCTGAAGATTCAAAGTCGATTATCTATGCAACTCAAAAAGTTGATGTGCCAGTTGGTAATACAATATGGTTTGCATTAAGACCAGAAAAACTTGAAATAACAAGAAAATCACCAAAACTTGATTTCAATATTTTGAAAGGAAAAATTGAAGATATCGGTTATGGAGGTAGCTTTTCAACCTATCACGTTAAACTCGAAAACGGTAGACAACTTACCGCCATTCGTGCTAACCGTGAACGAACCGCTGAGCACCATTTAACCTGGGGAGATGAGGTTTATCTTCATTGGTCGCCTGACTCTGCAGTTGTACTTCTTTCTTAGTTATATCTAATTTTATGACTAATCAAGTAAAAAAGAGTTTATTTAAACGCACTTTTAATGGAAGGAATGCAGCCATTTCAATTCCCTATCTTTGGCTACTCTTATTGTTTTTATTTCCATTTGTTATTGTTCTGAAAATTAGTCTTGCTCAGCCTGTTATCGCCATGCCTCCTTATACACCACTTTTTAGTTGGGGCGATTCATTATGGCCAAAAATACAAGCAGGCTTAGATAGCTATCTTTTCCTTTTTAGTGACTCACTCTATATCAAGGCCTATCTTTCTAGTATAAAAATTGCAACGATCTCAACAGTATTGACCCTCATCATTGGTTATGCGATAGCTTATAGTATTGCTAGGGCACCGACACGTTGGCGAGGTATTTTATTGATGTTGGTCATTCTTCCTTTCTGGACGTCATTCCTTATACGTGTCTATGCTTGGATAGGTATTTTAAAGACTGAAGGCTTGTTAAATTTAGCCTTAATGACATTAGGGATAATCGAAAAACCTCTCATTATTATGAATACCGACCTCGCGGTCTATATCGGCATCGTCTATTCCTACTTGCCGTTTATGATCTTGCCACTCTATGCAAATCTAGAAAAAATGGATATGAATCTGTTAGAGGCAGCAGCTGATCTAGGTTGTCGACCATTTAAAACTTTCTGGACTGTAACGATACCTTTATCTTTACCGGGAATACTTGCTGGCTGTTTTCTTGTCTTTATTCCTGTTATTGGCGAATTTGTTATTCCAGACCTACTAGGTGGAACAAAAACCCTCATGATTGGCAAAGTTCTTTGGGGTGAATTCTTCTATAACAGAGACTGGCCGGTAGCATCTGCTGTTGCTATTATTATGCTATTGCTTCTAATAGTTCCAATTATTTTCTATCAAAAATCGCAAGAAAAGGCCATATCATGACAAGGTTCAGTAAATTTAATGTATCAGCCATAATCTTAGGATTTACGTTTCTTTATTTGCCAATCATCCTTTTGATTTTGTTTAGTTTTAATGAATCTAGATTGGTCACCGTTTGGGCAGGATTTTCAACAAAATGGTATGTTGAACTGATGCAAAACCAAGGCATCAAAGATGCAGCTTGGGTAACCTTCAAGGTTGCCTTGATTTCTTCTACAGTAGCTACATTCTTAGGAACTATTGCAGGACTTGTAATGACGCGTTTTGGTAAATTTAGGGGTAGAACTCTTTTTTCTGGAATGATTTATGCGCCTATGGTAATGCCAGAGGTTATATTAGGCTTATCGACCCTACTTACATTTATAACTTTAGCTATTGATAGAGGCGTTTTAACAGTAACGCTGGCTCATATAACTTTTTCGATGTGCTATGTTTCGGTCATTATTCAGTCCAGAATGACTAGTTATGATGATAGTATTACTGAAGCAGCACTCGATTTGGGTTGTACACCCTTTCGTACTTTCTTGTTAATCACATTCCCAATTATATTACCAGCAGTTGTGGCGGGTTGGCTATTATCATTCACCATGTCACTTGATGACCTCGTCATAGCAAGCTTTACTTCTGGCCCTGGTTCAACCACACTACCAATGAAAATATATTCAATGGTCAGGCTTGGAGTTACCCCAGAGATTAACGCCGTCTCTACAATCTTAGTTGGCTTGGTTGCAGCCGGCGTTATCACTGCATCTTTCATTGGCAAAAGGCAAAAACAGCAACTGGCTCAAAGCTAATAAAGTTAAATATCATAAAAATATAATTAAGGGTATTATAATTTGCGACTTCTAAAACATTAACTGGACAATTTGGATAAACATATGCTGAACAATACTGAGCTCTTAAAAACTGCTGGATATATCAACGGTCAATGGCTGGGTTTCGACTCCAACAATAGATTTGAAGTAAAGAACGCTTACACCAAAGAAGTCATCTGTACGCTTCCAGAAATGGGTGCAAAAGAAACAAATATGGCTATTGATGCTGCAAACCAGGCCTGGCCAAGTTGGCGAAGTATGACTGCCAAAGAAAGAGCTGGTGTTTTAAAAAATTGGTTTGATTTGGTTATGAAGAATCTGGAAGACTTGGCTACCTTGATGACATTGGAGCAAGGCAAACCATTGGCAGAGGCAAGAGGTGAAGTCGGCTATGGTGCTTCATTTATCGAGTGGTTTGCTGAGGAAGGGAAAAGAACATATGGCGAAGTTATCCCTACACCTGCTAATGACCGTAGAATTTTAGTCATCAAACAACCTATAGGCGTTGTTGCCGCGATTACACCATGGAATTTTCCGATTGCAATGATTACAAGAAAGTGTGCTCCCGCACTCGCTGCCGGCTGTCCAGTGGTAATTAAACCTGCCGCTGAAACCCCTCTCTCAGCTTTGGCGTTAGCAGAACTTGCGGACCAGGCAGGCATTCCAAAAGGCATTCTTAATGTGGTTGTGGGAACTAAAGCAAGCGAAATTGGTACCGCACTAACTGACAGTCCGATTGTACGAAAACTCTCTTTTACTGGCTCCACATCAGTGGGCAAAATTCTGACTCGAAACTGTGCTGATACAATGAAAAAGGTCTCTATGGAGTTAGGAGGCAACGCTCCATTTATTGTTTTTGATGATGCTGACTTGGATTCGGCAGTAGCAGGTGCTATGACATCAAAATTTCGCAACACCGGACAAACATGCGTTTGTAGCAATCGTATCCTAGTGCAGGAGGGTATTTACGAGAAATTTGTCGCTAAATTGTCTGAAGCGGTTAAAACACTTAAAGTTGGAAATGGCAAGGGTGCAGTTATTGTCACTGGAGGTAAGCCCCACTCGAGCGGCGGTACGATGTTCGAGCCAACCGTGATTGGCAATGTAACAACTTCAATGAAGGTTGCATCTGAAGAAACCTTTGGACCTCTAGCGCCTGTTTTTAAGTTTTCAACCGAAAAACAGGCGATTGAGATGGCCAATGACACCGAGTTTGGTCTTGCATCTTATTTCTATACGAACGACGTAAATCGAATTTGGCGCGTTTCAGAAGCATTGGAGTACGGAATGGTCGGTGTCAATGAGGGCATTATTTCCAACGAAGTTGCCCCTTTTGGTGGGGTTAAAGAGTCCGGCCTAGGTCGCGAAGGTTCTCACTACGGAATTGAAGATTTCCTTGAACTAAAATATATCTGTATGGGTGGTTTAAGCTAGAAAATAACTACTTTGTAAAGTTAAAAACAACTCAACAATTCTGACAATATTTTTAAACATGATTGATAGTGGGCCTTTTAACTGCTTGGTATAATGCTGTTTTTCGTATTTATTAAAAGAAGCAGATGAAAGTTGGAATTCTCGGTCTTGGAACTGTCGGTGGTGGCGTTGTCAATCTACTTCAAAAAAATGGCGCATCGATAGAGCGTCGCACAAGAGTAAACATTGAGGTTATTTTGGCAGGTGTTCGAGACATCAAGCAAGATCGTATTTGTGATACCTCGAATATCAAGCTTACTGAAGACCCATTCGAGGTAGTCAATCACCCCGAAATCGATGTAGTTTTAGAGCTCATCGGAGGAACTGGTGTGACCAAGAAATTGATTGAAACTGCTATTAACAATGGCAAGCATGTCATTACCGCCAACAAGGCGCTTATTGCCAAACACGGTAATAAGCTAATCCAATCAGCCAATAAAAACAAAGTTCGACTTCTATTCGAAGCCTCTGTCGCAGGTGGAATTCCAATCATTAAATCATTGGAACAGGGACTTAGCGCCAATAAAATTGAATCACTTGCTGGCATCATTAATGGAACAGGGAACTTTATCCTTACTGAAATGAAAGAGAAAGGCAGAGATTTTGATGATGTCCTTAAGGAAGCTCAAGCATTAGGCTACGCTGAAGCAGACCCAACCTTTGATGTGGAGGGTATCGATGCTGCGCACAAATTATCTATACTTGCAGCAATTGCCTTTGGCACTGAGCTTCAATTTGACAAAGTTTTTACCAAAGGCATTAGCAACATCACCACTGAAGATATTAAATATGCCACTGAATTGGGTTATACGATTAAGCACCTAGGTATTGCCAAGAGAGTTGGTAATGAAATCGAATTAAGGGTCCACCCTACCTTGATTTCTAACGAACAGCTTATCGCCAATGTCAATGGCGTGATGAATGCCGTTCTCGTTAAAGGCGACGCTTTAGGAACAAGCCTATACTACGGAGCAGGTGCTGGTGAAGAAGCAACTGCGTCCTCTGTTATTGCAGATCTCGTAGATATCATTAACAATCAAACCAGTAACCATATCTTAGGCTGGAAATCACAAGAAAAGCTCACTGTCATTGACACCGAATCAATAGACAGCGAATTTTATTTGCGCCTCCTGGTAAGTAATATGAAAGGTGTGCTTGCTAAAATTACTGGTATTTTTCATCAATACAATGTAAGCATCGTAAGCATCGAGGAACTCATTCAAAAACAAATAGATGAGAACAATAACGCTCATATTGCCATCATTACCAATAAAGTTAACACTCAAGATATTATGGGAATTAAAGCAGCCATAGAAGCTAGTGAATTTAATCAATGTGATATGCAAATTATTCACGTTGAATCAATTGACTAGATAAAAAGAATCAAAATGAGATACACAGGTCTAATTGAAAAATACCGAGATAGACTCCCGATCGATGATAGCACTCGTATCATCAGCCTAGGTGAAGGCAATACGCCACTCATTAAGCTACAAAACATTCCAAAAGAAATAGGCAAAGAAGTCCATCTATACGTGAAATATGAAGGACTAAACCCTACAGGCTCATTTAAAGATCGTGGCATGACGATGGCGGTTACAAAGGCTGTCGAAAGTGGTTCTGAAGCAATTATTTGCGCCTCGACAGGCAACACATCAGCAGCAGCAGCAGCTTACGCAGCTCGTGCAGGCATCAAAGCATTTGTTATTATTCCTGAGGGCAAGATTGCGCTCGGAAAATTGGCCCAAGCTATGATACATGGCTCTACTATTATTCAGATCAAAGGAAACTTTGATGACGGCATGCAGATTGTCAAAGAGATTGCCGAGCATGCTCCAGTTTCAATAGTGAATTCGATTAATCCGTTTCGTCTTCAAGGTCAAAAAACAGCCGCATTTGAGATTATTGAAGAACTAGGTTCTGCACCAGACTATCACTGCTTGCCGGTTGGCAATGCAGGAAATATTACCGCATATTGGATGGGTTATACCGAATATCATGAGATTGGTAAATCAGATTCAACTCCAATAATGCTTGGCTATCAAGCGGAAGGTGCAGCGCCATTTATAAAAGGGTCTAAGGTTGACAATCCTGAAACGATTGCGACTGCTATTAGAATCGGTAACCCACAGAGCTGGGATCAGGCTCTCAAACTAAGCAAAGAGTCTAATGGTTGGTTTGATGCCTTTTCGGATAAGGAAATTTTATCTACCCAAAAAATGTTGACCGAGGAGGAAGGTATTTTTTGTGAACCCGCTTCAGCGACCTCTGTTGCCGGCGCCTTGAAAGATATTAAATTAGGTAAAATACCCGAAGGTTCCAGTGTTGTATGCACACTTACAGGTCACGGTCTCAAAGACCCAGATACTGCTATTTCTCAGTGCAATCAAAATGCAATGATTAATGTTAATCCAACTCTGGAGGAAGTTAAAAAGGCCATATTAGACCAAATGTAGTTCTAGTAGAGGCTCTATAGAATAATTATTTAACTAGAGCTATCAATTTATGAGTAACCGGCATTACAAAACCATCGATCAATTTGTTGGCGATACTCCATTAGTTCGCCTTCAAAGGTTAAATCCTAATCCATCCAATACTATTCTTGCCAAACTAGAGGGCGACAACCCTGCAGGTTCAGTCAAAGACCGTGCGGCTCTCAATATGATTACTGAAGCCGAGAAAAGAGGTGAAATTAGTCCTGGTGATACGCTCATAGAGGCGACCAGTGGCAATACAGGTATCGCACTCGCGATGATAGCTGCGATTAAAGGATATAAAATGATCCTGGTGATGCAAGAAAACCTCTCCCAAGAAAGAAGAGATGCGATGACAGCCTATGGTGCTGAATTAATTCTCGTTTCTGAAGAACAGGGAATGGAAGGAGCGCGTGACCTCGCTAACCAAATGAGTAAAGAAAAAAAAGGCACCCAACTTAACCAATTTTCTAATCAAGACAACCCGAAAGCTCATTTAAAAACCACCGCAAAAGAAATTTGGCAAGACACAAATGGTGAAATCACTCACTTTGTCAGTTCAATGGGAACCACTGGAACGATTATGGGAGTCTCAAAGTACTTAAAAAAGAAAAACCCAAAAATTCAGATTGTGGGGATTCAACCTGACGGTGATTCACATATACCAGGCATTCGACGTTGGCCTGAGGGCTATCTTCCCAGTATTTTTGAGGCTTCCAGAGTTGATACAATAATGGATGTTTCTCAAAATATCGCAGAACAAACAACCAGAGATTTGGCAACCCAAGAAGGTATTTTTGCAGGCGTTTCCTCTGGAGGAGCGGTCGCCTGTGCCTTTTTACCAACTTTGACACACATAATCTAACTAATCATTCCTCAAAGATGTGTACAATAATACTCTCATAAATAAAAAGGAGAAGTAAATGAATATTAAGTTTGGCCTTAAAAAGGCAACTATAGTTCTTACAGCTGCCTTATTGTCATTGAACATGTCAGCTAAGGCTGGCGCTGTTTATGATTACATTAAAGCAAACAACGAACTAATGATTGCCACTGATGCAAACTGGGCTCCATTCTCGTACATTGACGATGATGGTGTGATGCAGGGATTCGATGTCGAAGTGGGCAGAGAAATTGCAAAACGTATGGGTGTTGAAGCTCGTTTCATAACACCTGCATGGGACGTTATCACGTCAGGAAATTGGAATATGCGTTGGGATGTCTCTGTTGGCTCTATGACGCCAACTGCGAGTCGTTCTGAAGTATTGAACTTTCCAGCAACTTACTATTACACCCCGGCAAGTTTCGCTGTACACACAGATTCACCGATAACAACACTAGCTGGACTGAATGGAAAAACTATTTGTACTACTGCAGCTTCAACTTGGGAGATGTATCTTCAGGGCAACCTAGATATGCTTAATGCTCCTGCGTTCACTTATGATGTGACACCGGGCGCAATTACCTCATTGGTAGACGGTGCGGCATGTTTGGACGATGTGCGTTTAGGTGCAGGCGTTCGAAATGATGGTTTTATTGATTCGGTACCAATGATTCAAGGAGCTATAGAGGCTGGTTATCCGATTCGTTTCTTAGGAGATCCTGCTTTCTATGAACCTCTTTCATTAGCGACTGACAAGGGTAATGATGACCCTGAACTAGATGCAGAACTTGCTAGAATCATTGCTGAAATGCAGAAAGACTACACTTTGAGTTTGTTGTCAATTCAGCACTTTAAAAATGCAGACGGCAGTGCTGAAGACTACACTGTTGCCTTCTAATAGGATTTGTAAGTTAGTTTTAGTTAGAGTATAGAAAAAGGTATGTTCGTCGATACCGTTATTGAAGATAAGTCGCTGCACAAACCAGCATTCCTTATCGGACTTTTGATAGCGGTATTGGCGGTTTTTTTTGCCTTTGACTTCACCAATACATTTTTTGGTGAGCTTCTTAGGCCTGTTATAGGAGAGCCCAAAGAGAGTGGTATTTTTGGTAGATTCGCCGTTTCTTTTGTTCTCTCAGTTCTATTTGTCCTTAATTTATTTGTAATTAGTTTCTTTAAATTAAAAGTTCAAATTGCAATTGTCTGGGTTGAATTATTTTTGCTTTTCTTGGCATTTGCCTATTCTTTTGATCTCAAAATGTCGTTCATCCAGAGTAGGCTACCGCTCATGATCTCTCAAGGGCTATTTACTACCATCTATATTTCGGCAATCTCAATCGTTATCGCGACTGTAATTGCCATTGTAGGTGCCATTGCAAAACTTTCGAATAACGGCTTTGCTTATGCGATTGCCAGTTTTTATACCTCTCTATTTCGAGGACTTCCGCTTCTTTTGCAGGTTTACTTGATTTACAAGGGTCTACCACAACTGGGTTTTATGGTCGATGCAGTGCCTGCTGGTATTACTGCGCTGTCACTTTGTTATGGCGCCTACATGACAGAAATTTTCCGTGCCGGTATCCAGAGCATCCCTAGGGGTCAATGGGAAGCTTCGAGAGCTCTTGGTTTCAAGTTCGGTCTTATTATGCGAAAAATAATACTACCCCAGGCTGTACCCATCATCGTCCCTCCAACAGGCAATCAATTTATTGCCATGTTAAAAGATAGTTCTCTTGTCTCTGTTCTTGGGGTTTGGGAATTAATGTATCTTGCTAGAACCTTAGGGCAAAGAGATTTCAGACATATGGAAATGCTCCTAACGGCTGCTATGATTTACTGGGCCCTAACAATCGTACTCGAGGTGATTCAATCTCGAATCGAAGAAAAATACAAACAAAAAAGTTAATGATGGACACAAAAATCAATACCCCAAACAATAATGAAATGACTCCAGTCATTTCTCTTAAGGGGGTTAATAAGTGGTATGGTGATTTTAAAGCCCTTTCGAACATTGATCTCGAGATTAAACTCAAGGAGAAGATTGTAATTTGTGGCCCTTCTGGTTCTGGAAAGTCTACCCTTATTCGTTGCCTTAACCGTTTAGAAGCACACCAAGAGGGCACCATTCAGGTTAGCGGTATAGAGTTACATGAAAGAATGAAGGATATTGATGTTGTTCGCCAAGATATCGGAATGGTCTTTCAGAGTTTTAACTTGTTTCCTCATATGACGGTCTTAGAAAACTGTATGGCGGGTCCAAATTGGGTTCGCGGTATCGATAAGAGTGAGGCTAAAGAAAGAGCCATTGCAATGCTGGAGCAAGTCAAGATACCTGAGCAGGCAGACAAGTATCCAGAACAACTTTCGGGCGGTCAGCAACAACGAGTCGCCATTGCAAGAAGCCTGTGTATGCAACCTAAGGTTATGTTGTTCGATGAACCTACTTCAGCGCTTGACCCTGAAATGGTTTCAGAGGTCTTGGATACAATGATCGAACTAGCAAAAAGTGGCATGACAATGATTTGTGTAACCCACGAGATGGGTTTCGCCCGTCAGGTTGCGGATAGAATTGTATTTATGGCAGATGGCGAGATTGTGGAACAAAGCTCACCCGACGAATTTTTCAATAACCCACAACACGAACGCACTAAAGTCTTTTTGGATCAAATATTAGAATAAATCACTATTGGTTCTTAAAGTACTCTCGAAATACTTCAATAACAGACCTAATATCCTTTTCAGTGATGCCTAGATGACATACTAGTCTGCCTCTGTCAAGGCTTGAGATTCGAATATGGTTATCAAACAGATACTGCTCAAGAGGTGCACGATGCTCTTCTGGACAAATAACAAAAAGCATATTGGTTTGGTTTTCACCATAATTCACTTCAATCTCCGGTATTTCAGACAAACCTTGAGCCAAAAGCTGTGTATTGTCATGGTCTTCTTGAAGTCTTTCAATATTGTTCTTGAGGGCATACATCCCGCAAGCAGCCAAAACTCCAACTTGTCTCATACTGCCACCTAGGATTTTTCTTATGCGTTTCGCCTTAGCGATTATCTCATGGCTACTTACTAGTAATGTCCCTGCTGGTGCACCCAGACCTTTCGACAGACAAATAGAAACGCTGTCACAGTGTTTGGTTAGCTCTTTGGGAGATAAGCCAGTATGGATGTGGGCATTGAATAAACGAGCACCATCCAGATGAACTCTCAAGTCTCTTTCGTGGGCAGCTTTTGCTAAGTCATCAATTTGAGACTGTGGCTGAACTTGTCCTGAAACGGGATTTTCCAAACAAAGCAACTTGGTGACTGCATAATGAGGATCATCTTCCTTGATTTGATTGATCATATCTTCTACCGCCATTCCACCTGATTCATTAATTTCGATAGGGCAAATACCAACTCCGCCAAGAACCGATGCACCACGCGCTTCATATAAATTGGTATGGTATTCACACCCAATCAGCACCTCATCTCCACGTTGGCAGTGGGAAAGTATTGCGGTTAAATTGCTCTGCGTGCCACTAGGGAAAAACAAACTCGATTCCTTACCTAGCAACTCTGCTGCATATTGCTGTAGTTCTAGTACTTCAACATCCTCATCATATACATCATCACCAAGCTTAGCTTTTGGAATGGCCTCAAACATGCCTGTAGTTGGCAATGTGACTGTATCACTACGAAGGTCGATGGGTTTATGCTCTGAATAAACCGGTAATTTAGCGCTACTTTTCTTATAGTTTCCCATATTTTTTTCTAAGGCTGATACTCTGAATAAGCCAGTGTTGCCACTAGATGAACTCTTGGCTTGACACCCCCATTAAGAGCTGTGTGATAGCCTCGAGTATCAGTAAAATAAACAGAACCATCTGCGGGTAGATGAGTGCAGTGGTGGTTGATAATTAGCAAGGCTCCAGGGTTAGTATAAATTGGAATATGGATTCGAGGTTCAGGATCTCTATGCCAGGAGTTGCAATTAAAGCTATCTTTTTCTAGAATGCGAACCCTTCCAATTGGGTAACGAGCCGTTAATTCTTTGTAAATTGTTTCAAAATAGGTCCCTTTAAAGACATCCACTAATTCAGTAAATTCAGATTCGTCAATCAATTCATCTTTTGCTACTTCCTTGTAACTCTCATCAATTCGAGTGTAATAGCGTCCAACTAGGTCTATATCTGATTCCACGCTATGGTTTTTTCTTCGAGTCATGGCTAGAGCATGAAAACCCGATGCGGCAGTTTTAAATTCAGACTTGGCACTCACTTCATCGAGTGCTTTACGTATTTTTTTAATATC
>LUMJ01000241.1_pt1 | contig 21752 bp, 21 predicted proteins | sample 729631 | NCBI WGS metagenome assembly LUMJ01 (sample SAMN03860266, study PRJNA289734) | marine metagenome | biome: seawater column; feature: ocean; material: water; isolation source: Red Sea water column Station 22 - depth 500m | place: Saudi Arabia: Red Sea | collected 2011-10-15 | depth 500 m
AAAATTTTTTAGAGTACCAATATAGAATGATCAATTTCAGGCGTCGTGGAATGAAAACCAATCTAGCGCAATTGGGGAAGGATTATAATATAGAATACGATGAAGAAGATTTACATGATGCTTTATTTGATTTGAAGTTGAATTTTAAGGTGTGGAATAAGCTTAAGTGGCAAATGGAAATTTAATAGATGCTAATAAGGCCGGTATTGAGGTTGGTAAAAATGGCATAATACCTGTCGATCACCAAATGCGAACCAATGTTCCCAATATCTTTGCAATTGGCGATGTAGTTGGTGAGCCTATGCTTGCTCATAAGGCCAGCCATGAAGCTAAAGTGGCCTCAGAAGTTGCAGCGGGCATCACTACAGCACTGGATACTCATTGCATTCCATCCGTTGCATACACCGATCCGGAAATTGCTTGGGTTGGCCTTACAGAACATAACTGCTTAACAAATAACATATCCTATGAGAAAGGTGTATTTCCATGGGCAGCCAGTGGCCGATCTCTCACCATCAATCGGTCTGAGGGTTTAACCAAGCTGCTCTTTGAGCCAGTTACCAAGAGACTCCTAGGTGGCGGAATAGTTGGCACCAACGCTGGAGAACTGATTGCAGAAATAGGACTCGCCATAGAAATGGATTGCAATGTGTCCGATGTTGCTTTGACCGTTCACCCCCACCCGTCACTCTCTGAAACTCTCACAATGGCAGCAGAAGCTTACGAAGGAACCATTACCGATCTGTACCTTAAAAAAAGTACAGACCAGTGGTCAGTAAAAGTATTTATGACAGACAGAGTGAGTGTCTTTCTATTCTTCTCTTTTTCTTTCAGCAAAGCCTATTGTTTCTTCACATTGAACACAAGCTAACTCGTCATTCATGTCTAAAGTAAACTCAGGACAGCCACAAGAATCACAGACTGATGTAAAATCTCCAGTATCAATGATCAGAAATTGCACAGTCAGGGCGATGCAAACTGGTATGTTTCTATTGATTTTATTCGCCAATGCAGATGCAGATAATGGACCAATAATGCTGAGACCGGTACTCAAGAACAAAGCCGTGCCTATATCTGATGGATCGAGTTCAATTGAGATGCCATAAGGGACAAGGTTATTAAAGAAAGGTCCGACACCCATTTGCCAAATGATCATTATGAAGAGTCCAAGAAGGGGTAGTAACAGTATTCCAGTTTTTTTACTCTGAACTGGATCAGCGTTTTGGGCATGGCCGGAGGTTGCTAGTTTTGGCATGAATACCATTGCTACAACAGCTAGAATCGCAGCAGGAATGCACATACCTGCAATGCCATAGGTTGCAATTGTTTTTGGAACAATAAGAGCTGTCAAGGCCCCCATCACAACTTGAGAGGCGATAGTAAAGCCAAAATTTCTATCTGGCTGAGAAGTACTGCCAATTGCAGCAATTCCAAGGGCAAAAGCTGTTCCATGTCCAAGTAATCCAGTGATAAATCGAGTGGCAACTAAAGCTTGGAAATTATCAACATAACAGGATACAAGATTTCCCCCCAGTATTGCCAATAAGCCAAACATGGCAATGTGCCGCCAGTTAAATCTTCCAATCCAAGCAGCACCCAATAATGAGGAAAGGGCCATTCCAGCAATTTCAGCAGATGAGATTAAATTAGCTTGAGCTTGAGAAAATCCCAGTTCAGAAATTAGACCACCAACAAAGAAGGGCATACCAAATACCATAAACACACCAGCACAGCTGAGAAGAATAGCTGCAATGACTTGGGGCGTTTCTTTATTGCTCATGAATGGCTAGTTTTTATCTTTAAATTCACAGTCAGACCGGATAGTACAGTTATAACACAAAGGTTGCCTAGCAACACAAGTATATCTGCCGTGTAGGATCAACAAGTGATGGGCGTTCTGAATGAATGCGTTGGGGACAATATCCAACAACCCCTGTTCCACGGCAAACGGGGTTTTACCTTTTGCTAATCCAGTGCGGTTGGCGACACGAAACACATGGGTATCCACAGCTATCGTTGGCTCACCGAATGCTGTATTCAGAATAACATTGGCAGTCTTTCTGCCTACCCCAGGCAATGCTTCCAGTTGCGATCTGAGTTTGGGTACAAGTCCTTGGTGCTGTTCAGTTAGGGTTTGACATGTATTGACGATGTTTTTGGCTTTAGTGTTATATAAACCAATGCTTTTAATCTTAGCTTTGATTTTTTTTTCGCCAAGTTCAAGCATTGATTCCGCTGTATCAGCCAAAGCAAATAATCCTTTTGGGGCTTTATTTACACTGACATCAGTAGCTTGAGCAGAAAGCATCACAGCTATCAGCAGCTCAAAGTTTGATTTGTAGGTCAGTTCAGTGGTTGGTCTGGGATTGGTTTCAGCAAGGGAGGCGAAGATCCGTTTTGCCGTAATAGGGTTCACTTTCTCAACTCTATTTGTGTTACTTGACTCGCATCCCCGGTGAAGCACCTGTATCAGGTGCAACCAAAAAAACCCCATTTTGATCATCTCCTGCAGCAAGCAACATCCCTTCTGAGACCCCAAAGCGCATTTTTCGTGGTTCCAGATTCGCTACCACGACGATGTTTCTTCCAATCAGGCTCTCCGCTTCATAGAATCCTTTAATGCCTGCAAAAATTGTTCGTTTTTCATTTCCAAGATCCACAATAATTTTTATAAGCTTGTCTGCTTCTTCTACATTTTCAGCATCAATGATCTTTGCAACCCGTAAATCAACTTTCATAAACTCATCAAAATCAATCATATCTTTCTCCATTCATTTATTTTGCTATAAGGAAGGATCAATAATGGCATCAACATCCTCAGCCTTAATCCGAATTAAAAGGGGCTTATAGTCGTTAATTTGATGATCAATAAGGTTTTCCTTAATTCCCGACCATTGAGGGCAGTCTATATTGAGAAAGATTTCGGCTTTCTTCACAATACTGGGTACCACTGGTTTAAGGTAAATCATTAGGATATAGAACAGATTCAGGCCCATAGTACAAATGGCTTGTACCTGATCTTCTTGAGATTCATCTTTGATAAGTAACCAGGGTTTTTGTTGATCTAGGTACTGATTGGCACGATCAGCCAAGGTCATAATGACACGCATTGCTTGTCCAAACTCACGATTTTCATACATTTCTGCTATAACATCAGATTGTTCTTGAAAATCAGTCAGCAGTTCAGGGTCATGAATTGTATTACTGAGCTGGTTGTCAAAATTGTTATTAATAAATTTTGCACAGCGGCTAGCAATATTGGTCCATTTGCCCACTAAGTCTGAATTGACTCTGCTGATAAAATCATCAGTGTTCAAATCAAAATCGTCGATACCACTATTAAGTTTGTAGGCATAGTAATAACGCAGGTATTCAGGATTAATGTGGTTCAGGTAAGTCCTTGCCTTGATCATTGTTCCTCTGGATTTGGACATTTTGTTACCGTTCACTGTAAGAAATCCGTTGACGTAGATTCCATCAGGTTTTTTCAGTCCAGCACCCTCAAGGACAGCAGGCCAGAAGAGTGAATGGAAGTAGATAATGTCTTTGCCAATGAAATGAATCAAACGGGTGGTGGTGTCCTTGCCAAAATAGTCGTCATACTCGTAGGAATTGTTGTCTTGATCGCATAGGTGCTTCAAGGAGGCAAGGTAACCCACTGGCGCATCAAGCCAGACGTAGAAATACTTACTCTCCTCACCTGGAATTTTAAATCCGAAGTAGGGCTCATCCCTTGAGATGTCCCAATTTTTTAGTCCTGTTGTAAACCATTCACTGAGCTTTGCTTTGACAGAATCATGGATATCAATTGTTTCAATCCAATCTTGTAACATCAATTCAAAATTCTTGAGCTTAAGGAAATAGTGTTCAGATTTTTTCAGAGAGGGTTTTATACCTGATATTACTGAGATTGGATTAATCAAATCCGTTGTTTTGTAAGTATTTCCGCAGTGTTCACAGCTGTCTCCATATTGATCTGCTTGTCCGCAATTGGGACACTCTCCACGGACATATCGATCAGGCAAGAACATCTGTTGTTTTTCATCGTATGCTTGCTCAATAATTTTTTTCTCAATATGGCCAGAATTTGAAAGACTTGAAAAAATGCTTTCCACCAGCTCTTGGTTTTCCTTGGAGTCTGTTGTGTGATAGTTGTCAAATTGAATTAAAAAGTCTGAAAAATCCTGCCGATGTTGAATGGTATATTCAGCCGCAAGTTCCCTGGGATCGACACCAATTTCTTCGGCACTTAACATAATTGGGGTACCGTGAGCATCGCTCGCGCACAGGTAAAGGCATTCCAGCCCTTGAAGCTTTTGAAAGCGAACCCAAATATCTGCTTGAATGTAGCCTACCAGAGTGCCTATGTGTATTGCATTATTAGCGTACGGCAAGGCATTAAACACCAATATTTTGTTTGGTTTTTGATCTCCCAATTTCATTTCCCAAGTTTTAAGTCTTGATTTTACCTGAGTTGATGCCTAGAAGTAACAACGGCAACAAGGTGAGATTCGCTATGAGAGCAAATAATAATTGAGGTGTAGAAGATAGCTTTTCCAGTGCTGGCATGTGATCGTTCTATTGCAATTTTTGCTGATGCTTGTTGACTGATTTCGGAGCGGAAGCGATGTATGTAATGGATTGAATGGTCAACACCAATACCTATGCAAATTGCCGCGATAGTAATGGTCATAACATCAAGCGGTATGCCCAGCCATCCCATCAGGCCTAGGACAGAGCCTGAGGCGAGCATACTTGGCAAGATGGCAACAAAGGCGATTTTAAGGGATCGAAATAAAACTGAAAACATTACCATTATTGCTAAAAAAACAACTCCTATAGTGAGGATTTGGGAGCGAAACAGGCTTTCTAGTACATTGTTGTATAGAACAAGTAAACCAGTCAGCTTCACTTGAGATGCTTTCAGACCAAACGTTTCTACGAGGTCAGTGTTAATTTTTTTGATTAAATCATTGCGTTTTAATTCAGGATAGGATTCAAATACTCTGAAGGAAATTCGGATTTGATTTCCATCAGCAGAAAGGTATGGATTAAACAATGCATCTTTGACATCTTGTGGTATTTTTTTATACAACAGTGATAAAAAGAACGTATCAAGTTCCTCATCATCATTGAGTATTTGCATCACATCTACAGTAGTTGAAATTGACAATACCTTGCCAGCCTCATTAAGCGATTCAAGATACTCATGGATTGCAGCAACGGTTTTTAACCGGAAAGAATTATACCAATAGCTGTCTGCACCAATGTCGTATTCCTCTGATTCATCATCAAAGAAATCCATATCAAGGAATTCATCCTCTCCGAAATATTCTGTTGGTTCTTGATTCTCATTAAAAAAAGAAGGATCAGCATCAATGATTATATCGAGTGGCGTTGTTCCTCCAAGTTCAATATCAATGACTGTCAAGCCTTGGAAAATTTCTGTGTCCTCCTTAAAGGCTTTAATAAACTGATTCTCAGCTGTTAATTGAGTAATTCCAATAGTACTAATTGCAGCAATCAAGACAAATACAACCATTGTTTCCTTTTGTCTTGACAACACAAGGTTTGATAATGTTCTAGTAATCCTAGAGGTTAAGTCTTTTTCTTGCTTGGTTTGCAATTGCTTAAGGAGCATTAAAAGTGATGGAAAGAGGAGAAAAACCATGACGAAGATTGCTCCCATACTAATCAACATCATCCAGCCAAAATCAATCACAGGTCGAATGCCTGCAATGAGTAGGGAGGCAAACCCTACCATGGTAGTTATTGTTGTATACAAGCAAGGCACCCATTTGTTCTTCAATGTTTGATGAACCAACCATTTTTGGGGTTTTTCTGGGTGCAGGGTATTCAATTCACGATAATGCACAGTTAAGTGGACCGTTATGGATAAACTAAATATTAAAAGCAGGGCAACGAAATTGGCAGAAACTACCGTTACTGGCCACCCAACCAGTCCTAAAAAACCAGTCATAACAATCAGTCCCATCAAGCAACATATCATTGAGATCACCATCCAACGGGGCCGTTTAAAAATATACAGTAATGCTAGGATTAAAAATAATAAAATACAGATGCCAAAGACTTCAATATCACTTTGAATATAGTCAATCATATCCACAGTGATCATTGGGACACCTCCCAAAAATATATCTGCCCCAACTCGGTAACGATCCAATATTGACCTGATTAAAGCTATTGTTTCTACATTCTGTTTTCGATACACATCACGTTGTTCAAAAATCTGTGCTGATAAAATTTCCAATTCCTTCAGCTCATTTGGATTTAATGTTGCTTCAAGTCTTTTTTCACGGAGGGTATCACGAGACTTTATTAATGACTCCAACTCTTCATCTAGGACCATATTAAGTTGCATTGCAGTGGTTTTTCCATCAGAACTTATTAAGAGATTGCGAAATAATTTGCTGGTTAAGATTTCTTGTTTAGCTAAGGTTTGATCTGTTTCTGGACTTAATAGATTTGGAACGTCTTCTTCCAAATCTGAAAGGCTCTTAGGTGGAGATTTAAGCAAAGGCACATCGAGGATAGTCACAACCGAATCAATAGCATCCAAGGAATTCAATTCGTCTCTGAGTTTCTTTAATTGGCTGAGAGTTTCGTTAGCAAAAAGGTCTTTTTCTGGTTGATAGGTCACCACTAGAAATTCATCGTCACCATAACGTGCCTTGATGTCCTTGTAGAATCTTAAATCTTGGTCGCCTTCAAGCAGCAAGGAGTCAGAAGATGCATCCAGTTGAAAGTCATCTACCCAAGTAGCAAAGAACCCAAAGACTAATGCCAAAACCACTAATATAGATTTTGGGTATTCAACAATCGTTTTTAGACAAGTTTGTATGATTTTTTCCATCTTTTTTTTGTTTCTAATCCACTATAATTCAAATCATTCGGTAAACTCTAGTTTGACTCCAATTTTTAGTGCATCATACGTATTTGGTCAGAAAATCATATTTTTTTTATCTGCCATCAACATGGGAAAAAACAATGGCAATTAAATCGGATCGATGGATAAAAACAATGGCAAGAGATCACGGTATGATCGAGCCATTTGTTGAAAAACAGGTTAGGTACGACGATGGCAAGAGTTTAATTTCTTATGGAACTTCCAGTTACGGTTACGATGTGCGTTGCGCAAATGAGTTTAAAGTATTCACAAACATCAATTCAGCGGTTGTGGACCCGAAGTCATTTGACGAAACTGGTTTTGTTGATTTGAACTCAGAAGTTTGTGTTATTCCCCCTAATTCCTTTGTCTTGGCTAGGACCGTTGAGTATTTTCGTATACCAAGAAATGTTTTGACCATTTGCTTGGGTAAATCAACTTATGCCAGATGCGGCATTATTGTCAATGTCACCCCTCTAGAGCCTGAATGGGAAGGTCATGTTACCTTGGAGTTTTCTAACACCACTCCATTGCCTGCAAAAGTCTATGCTAACGAAGGTGTTGCCCAGATGATTTTTCTTGAATCTGACCAAATATGTGATGAATCCTACAAAGATAGAAAAGGCAAATATCAAGGACAAACAGGCGTTACTTTGGCCAAAACTTAAGTCTCTTCTAGAATCTTGGGCTTAGAGATTCTGCTACCATTAAGGACTGCTTTACCTTTAATCATTTTCAAGGATCCTTCGGCAAACCATTTGATTGCCATGGGGTAAATTTCATACTCCCCAAGTTGGACTCTTTTTCTTAATTGCTTTGGGCCATCAGTGGTTCTAATTTTGGTTCGATATTGCAGGATTATAGGACCAGAATCCAGTTCTGTGGTAACAAAATGCACAGTACTTCCATGAAATTTATCACCAGAATCTAGAACCCTTTGATATGTATTAAGACCTCTGAATTTCGGCAGTAGCGATGGATGTATATTTAATATCTTTCCTGTAAATAGGCGACAAAATTCTTCTGACAAAATTCTCATGTAACCAGCTAAAACAATCAAATCTGGATCAATTTTTTTGAAATATTCTTCTATCGCAAGATGAAAAGCAGCTTTGTTTTTGAATCTATGGTAATTAATTATTTTTGTTGGAATACCTGCATTTTTTGCTCGTTTTATACCGTAAGCTTCTGGATTGTCAGAAAGGACCGATAGTATTCTTATTGGCAAATGATTGTTAGTGATCTCATCTAAAATTGCTTGCAAGTTGGTTCCATATCCTGAGATCAGAATGATAGTTGATGTTGCTGAGCCTATATCTAATTCCTTCATCTGAGAATAATTTGACCTGAGCCCTTGGTGACATCACCAATTTTATATGAAGCATAGCCTAACTCTGAAAGTACTCCGAGGATCTCATTCATATCACTGTGTTCAATAATCAATGCCATTCCAATACCGCAGTTAAATGTCCTTAACATTTCATTTTTACTAATTTTTCCTTGGCTTTGAATCCAGTTGAAGATTTCTGGTTGTTCCCAAGTATTGGTTTCAATAACCGCGTCACAATCGTTTGGTAAGATTCTTTCAATGTTGTCTTTGAATCCGCCTCCCGTAATATGGGCTATGCCATGAATTTTGAACTTATCAAGTAAATTTAAAATAGGTTGAACATAAATTTTTGTAGGTTCAATGAGTGCATCACCCAAGGTAGTATCTCCAAATTTACTCTGGAGATTTGTTTGTTGAATCTCAATGATTTTTCGGATCAAAGAATACCCATTGGAATGAGGTCCTGAGGAAGAAATACCAATTACCGCATTCCCCGATTGAATATTTTTGCCATCAATGATTTTATTAAATTCAACAACACCAACACAAAAGCCTGCAAGATCAAAATCATTAGGTTTATAGACACCAGGCATTTCCGCAGTTTCCCCACCAATCAATGCCATTCTAGATTCCTTGCAGCCCGTAGCGATGCCTGACAAAATCTGTGAGGCAACTCTTACATCCAATTTTGAAGTTGCGTAATAGTCTAGAAAAAATAGTGGCTTTGCTCCTTGAGCAATAACATCATTGACACACATCGCAACCAAGTCAATGCCAATCAGATGATTTTTTTCCAACTGCTGAGCTAATTTAACTTTGGTTCCAACACCGTCTGTACTGGAAACTAAAATTGGGCGATTATAATCTTTAGTTTGTAATTCATACAATCCTCCAAAACCGCCAATATTTGATAACACGGATTCATTGTGAGTGTCTTTGACAATTGATTTTATAGCTGACACCACTTCATTTCCGGTATCAATGTCTACTCCGGAGTCTGCGTAAGTCAGTGATTCATCCTTACCCATTTATTAACAAAATCTTATGAAATGAAATTTAAATTTTAGAGCTATAATAAATAGAGGCTGTATATTAACATCAACAAAGTAATTATTCTTTCACTTGTTTTAAATCTTAGTATGGAGTTTTAATTGAGAGTCTCAAATATTCCAAATCTGATTTGTCTAGCTCGCATAGTACTTGTTATCCCTATAGTTAGATCGTTATGGCAAGAGCAATTCCTGCTTTCTCTTTTACTAATAATTATTGCAGGTCTTTCAGACATTTTAGACGGATACTTGGCTAAAAAAAACAACTGGCGCAGCTATTTAGGGGCTGTACTGGACCCAGCGGCAGACAAAATATTATTGGTTTCACTTTTCCTTACTCTGCAAAGCATGGGCTTGATTCCCCTATGGTTAACTTTGACAGTTATTGCTAGAGATTTAATGATTGTTTTTGGTTTGAGTCTATATAGATATTTTGTAGGAGTTCCTGAACCTAAACCAACCAGAATTAGTAAATTCAATACAACATTACAGCTGGCATTTATTATTTTTGTCATCCTTGCACAGGGTATTCAGTTTCCATTTGAGATTCTGGCAATGGTATGCGGTTCTTTAGTTTTTGTGACCAGTATTTTGAGCGGTTTGGATTATTGGATCATTTGGAGTATTGAAGCAAAAAAGAAAATCTATCAATCGGGCCAATAAGTGGAACAGTTACTACTTCCAGTTTCAGTCTCTGAACACATGGTTTTTGATAGTTTTTATCCGGGATCAAATCTAGAAATATATCAATCTCTTCAAGATCATATTGAAAAATTACTATGGATTGCAGGGACAAGAGGTTCTGGAAAAACACATTTATTACAAGCTGCATTTCACCAATGTATTCGTCTTGCAAATAAAAGCTTGTACATTCCAATGCGGGAGTTTGAGCAGCTTAGTCCTGAAGTATTGGATGATTTAGATCAATTGGATTTGATTTGCATTGATGACATTGAGTTTATTTTGGGTAGCCAAGCTTGGGAAATAAAACTTTTGGATTTATATGAAAGACTACAGACAACTAATACCCGTCTACTTATCACGTCGCATGAAACACCGAAAGTATTAAATTTTTTTCTACCCGATCTAGCATCTAGATTCTCAATGAGTGTAGTTCATCAACTAAAAGTTCTTTCAGAAACAGAAATCATTTCAGCCATTCAGTTGCACGCAGATATCAGAGGGTTCAATTTGCCTATCGAGTCTGCTAATTATTTACTCAAAAGGGTTGAGCGTAATGTCAGTTCATTGATAGAAATTATCAAAATTCTTGATTATGAATCATTATCCAAACAAAGGAAATTAACCATCCCATTTATCAAAAATGTCTTGCAGCTTGGTTACAAAGACTAATAATTATTCATTCCTTGACCTAGATGAATGGACTTGATACGTTTAAATCAGTTAAGTTTTTAATCTTAAAGGTTCTCCATGTCTAGTCGTTTCAGGGTTATAGGTGTTTCAATTGCGCTAGCTGCTTTGATTTCTTGTGCAACATTGCCACCTTTACAAGAAATGAGTAATGCTCGACAAACGATAGCCGCAGCAAAGGAATTCAGTGATGAAGCCAATAATAATCAAAGAATTTTAGAGGCAGAACGTCTTCTGGCTCGTGCGGAAAGACGCATTGAAGTCAATTTATATGAGGCTGCAAGACACGATGCACTTAGAGCTCAAAGTGAGGCAATTAAATATCTTGAAGAATCTTTCACAGATGATCCTGACGAAACGGAATCTACTGAGTAGGATTGGACTATAATCTAAGGATTCAATTTTTCAAATAATCAGTCAGTTTTTCAAAAGGGATGTCACTTTTATTTTTTTCACCCCTGATATTTAATTCAATCGTTTGATTAGCAAGACCTCTTTCGCTAACGATCAATCTTATGCGTATACCTAACAGATCAGCATCAGCAAACTTAACACCAGCCCGTTCATTGCGATCATCAAGTAAAACTTCATAACCAGATTCCATTAGTTGGTTATAAATTTCACGGGATTTTGTCAGAGCGATATCCTCAGTGCTTTTATTTAGTGCAATAATAATTATCTGAAATGGTGCGATGGGTTCAGGCCAGATAATACCGGATTCGTCATGATTTTGTTCTATAGAGGAAGCCATAATCCTTGAGATGCCTATTCCATAACAACCCATTAATGGATGTATGGATGCACCTTTATCAGTCAGAACGGCGCAATGCATACTTTTGCTGTATTTATCACCCAATTGAAAAATATGACCTACCTCAATGCCTTTTGCAAAAGAGAGCTTACCACCATTTGGTGCAGTCTTTTTTTTAATCATTTCTACATTAGCTGCAAAATCTTCTTCATCGCAATATCCAATCTCATCTTCACCTGAATCAGCAAGAACATGATATTCATGTGATAAGGATCCACCGATTTCTCCACTACCTGCACGCACTTTTCTATAATTTAATCCAAGTCTGTTGAAGATAGTGTCATAAGTTGATCCCATATTCTTATATTCTTCATCAAGTGATGATTGATTCAGATGGAATGAATATGCATCTTTCATTAGAAATTCTCTTGCCCTCATCACACCAAATCTTGGTCTTATTTCATCTCTAAATTTTGTTTGTATCTGGTAAAAATTTACGGGCATTTGACGGTATGTTTTTAATTCATTCCTGACAATATCTGTAATGACTTCTTCGTGAGTTGGTCCAAAGCAAAATGATCGACCATGTCTATCTTCCATTTTTAATAGAAGATTTCCATAGTCTTCCCATCTACCTGTTTCTTGCCACAGATCAGCAGGTTGAATCGCTGGCATGGAAACTTCATAAGCACCTGAACGATCCATTTCTTCTCTAACTATACGTTCAATTTTTCGAAGGACTTTCAGTCCCATAGGCATCCAAGAGAATAACCCCGAGGCTAGTTGTTTGATCAAACCAGCTCGCAACATTAATTGATGTGAAATCAATTCAGCATCTGCAGGTGTCTCTTTATAAGTTACTAATGGGTATTTTGATAATTGCATGGAAAATTGCCTAATGGTTCAATTTGATACCTTATTTTATTCTATTCTAACCTTTGATATCGAATAGGTAGATAGTTTTTTTATATTCAACGTATATTCAATCAACAGAAAAGTTGCAAAATAATGATTCAACCGATTTCCAAGATAAGCCTCTATTCTCTATAATAATTCTTTTTTTAATCACGATTAATATAGAATTACTTTGAGCAATGAAGAATAAAAGAAAACAAGAACTTAAAAAACTGAAACAAGGTATTTATTTTTTACCAAACTTGTTTACCACAGCAAATTTGTTTGCAGGCTGTTTCTCAATAATTAGTGCAATAAATGGTAATTATAATTTTGCCGCAATTGCAATTTTCATTGCTGTTTTTCTGGATGGAATGGATGGAAAAATTGCTAGAGTAACCAATGCGGTTTCGAATTTTGGTAAAGATTATGACAGTTTGTCAGATTTAGTTTCTTTTGGTGTTGCTCCAGCATTACTGTTTTATTTATGGGGTCATAATCACCTATTTAGTACAGGATTATCTTGGGAGAAAATGGCATGGTTGGCATCGTTTTTTTATATTGCTGCCACAGCGTTAAGGCTAGCACGTTTCAATAATCAACTTGATTTAAGATACAACACTTATTTTACTGGGTTACCTTCACCTGCTGCTGCAACCTTAGTTTCTGTCGTTGTCTGGCAATGCGAGCTTATGTTATTGACTCCAACTCTGAGCTTTGCAGTCTTAATGATTTCAGTTATTGGTTCAGCTGCCATGATGGTCTCCAAAGTACCTTATTATAGTTTTAAGGATGCTCAATCTGCACGGAGGATTCCTTTTTCAAAAACTGTTTTAATCCCATTAATTTTTATTTTAATTTTGTTAGAACCTCCTCTGGTTCTTACTGTAATGGCTACATTTTATTTTTTTTCTGGTCCAACCTATCTAATGTTTGGATTAGTTCAAAAAACAATCAAATCAAAACTGTCAACATCTCAATCAAATAGACCTGATTAAGAGGTTTTCGTGTTTGATCGAAATAAGATTCTCCAACTCATCGGAGTTGATGTTTGGAGACTTCGTGCACAGATAAAATCCCCTTCGGACGAAACATACAAAGATTCATGGGTAAATTTACAACATGAAGTTCAATCATGCGAATTATGCTCTTTGCATAAAACTCGCACCCAGACTGTATTTGGAGTAGGTGACCCCGAGGCGAATTGGTTGTTTATTGGTGAGGCACCAGGCATGGACGAAGATCTCCAAGGTGAACCTTTTGTCGGTAGAGCAGGAGGTTTGTTGAATGAGATGGTATTTTCTATAGGTTTAAGTAGAGAAAAAATATTTATTGCCAATATACTAAAATGCAGACCCCCAAAAAATCGAGACCCATTAGCTTCTGAAGTTGCTCAATGTTTACCTTATTTAGAAAGGCAAATTCAACACATTGACCCAATGATTATTATTGCCGTTGGTAAGGTAGCAGCTCAAAATTTACTCCAAACAGATAAAACCATGAGCCAGCTGAGAGGACGGATACATAGTTTTGGAGCTAAAAAAACCCCTTTAGTTGTGATTTATCATCCTGCATACCTATTGAGGAGTCCTTCCCAAAAATTTAAAGCATGGGAAGATTTAACTTTAGCTAAGAAAGCTATTTCAAAGTTTTAATGCATTATTTAAAACGCAAAAAAGTTATTTCATGGGCTTTATATGATTGGGCAAATTCTGCTTTTGCTACTACTGTCATGGCAGGATTTTTTCCACTTTTCTTTAAGTCTTTTTGGGCAGCAGATCTTTCTCCAATTGAAAGTACTGCTGTTGTGGGAACTACAAACTCACTTGCAGGATTGTTTATAGTGTTATTAGCACCTATTCTTGGAGCCTATTCAGATCTAGGAAAGCTTAAGAAAAAATTTCTAGCCTTTTTCGCTCTTTTAGGTGTTTTAAGTACAGGTTATCTTTATTTCATCCCACAAGGAGATTGGGTTATTGCCGCATCCCTTTATGCTTTAGCTGTTGTTGGATTTTCAGGTGGGAATATTTTTTATGATTCTCTAATTGTTTCAATTTCTAAGCAAGATCAGAGAAATAAGGTTTCTTCTTTAGGGTTTTCTATGGGTTACCTAGGGGGAGGATTACTGTTCGTGATTAATGTTTTAATGTATTTAAAGCCTACTTGGTTTGGACTGTCCTCAGAGATTGATGCAATCCTATGGTCTTTTCTTTCCGTGGCTTTTTGGTGGGCAATATTCTCTATACCGCTTTTCATGAATGTTGAGGAAAAAAGTAATAAAGAAATCACCCAAGGACTCTTGAAAACTAGTACTGAGGCATTTAAAGAAGTGCTCTCAACTTTAAGGGAAATAAAAAAACATAAAAGAGTCGCCTTATTCCTACTTGCTTATTGGCTATATATAGATGGAGTAGACACGATAATTAGAATGGCGACTGCTTATGGATCAGATATAGGGTTGGATACTGCCTCGATGATTACAGCTTTACTACTGACTCAATTTGTTGGATTTCCTGCTACTTTAGTTTTCGGAATTTATGCAGACAAGATCGGTTTCAAAAAGATCCTCACAATTGGTATTTCGATTTATATCTTAATTAGTTTTTACGCCGCTTATATGAGTACAGCTATAGAATTTTATATCTTGGCTATTACAGTGGGCCTTGTCCAAGGAGGTATTCAGGCCATCAGTAGATCTTTTTTCAGTAATCTCATACCTAAGAATAAAGAAGCTCAATTTTTCGGATTTTATAATCTAGTAGGAAAATCAGCTGTATTTCTAGGTCCTGTTTTAGTTTCCTGGGTTGCTTTAATGTTTGGCAATCCCAGATATGGAATACTTAGTTTGTTATTTCTTTTTGTCCCTGGGTTAGTACTTCTTTGGATGGTTCCAGATAAAGAGCTAACTTGATGAAAGCATTTTAATTTGTTCTTCCATTTTAATTTTATCTAGCGTTCTATTTTCTGATTGAGACTGAAGATTTTCAACAACATCTTGAGGGGCTTTAGAAATAAACTCTTTATTTTTGAGCCTGTTTTTCATTGAATTTAGTTCTTTATTTATTCGATTTAATTTCTTTTCACATCTCTCACGTTCAAGTTCTATGTCGATTATTCCCTCTAGTGGGATTAAAATCTTCATACCTCTTAGTAAAGCTATTGCTGCAATAGGAGGCTTTTCATCAACAGATTTAATTTCTTTAATACCAGCTAAATTTGTGATGTATGTTTTACTCTCTTTGATTAACTCAAGATCTTCATTACTGGCATCTTGTAATAAAACCGGGATTTTTATTTTTGGTGAGATATTCATTTCTGATCTGATTTGGCGAACACTGACGACGAAAGTAATCAACCAATCCATCTGATCAAGAACAGGCTGATTGACTATAAAATCTTTTGCATTTGGATAATTTTCTACCATGATGCTTGACTTTTTTTGGTCGGGATTTATTGTTTGAAAAAGCTCTTCAGTAATAAACGGAATGATCGGATGGAGACACTTTAAAGTTGCATCTAAGGTGTATAGGAGGTTGATTTGAGTGGCTTGTTTCTGCTCAAGCTTAGTTTGATTATCGTCCTTCAGTATCGATTTAGATAATTCCAGATACCAATTACAATAGTCATGCCAAACAAAATCATAAAGTGAGTTGGCAATTAGATCGATTCTATAATTGCTAATATTTTTTTCTACTAATTTAATGAGCGAGTGAAGTTTTCCTTGAATCCAGATGTCAGCTAAGGACATATCTTCTGGATTAGGTTTTTTTCCGATTAATTTAACTCCTTCGGTGTTCATCATTATAAATCGAGCTGCATTCCATAGTTTGTTACAGAAATTTCTATATCCTTCAATCCTTTTCAAATCAAAACGGACATCTCTACCTGTTGTTGCCATTGATGCAAAAGTAAAGCGCAATGCATCCGTCCCAAATTCTGGTATACCAGATGGGTATTCTTTTTTTGTATCGCTAGCTATTAATGGCTCTTGTTTAGGCTGCATCAGTCCTTCTGTTCTCTTCTTAATCAGTGAATCTAAATCAATACCATCAATTAAATCGATTGGATCAAGAATATTGCCCTTGGATTTAGACATTTTTTGACCATTTTTGTCACGAACCAGGCCGTGGATATACACTTCCTGAAATGGAACACGGCCGATAAATTTCAGTCCCATCATAATCATTCGAGCAACCCAGAAAAAAATGATATCAAAGCCCGTGACCAATACAGTAGTTGGGTAGAAAGTTTTTAAGTCATTGGTTTTACTTGGCCATCCTAGTGTTGAGAAAGGCCATAAGGCTGATGAGAACCATGTATCGAGAACATCGTCATCTTGTTTTAATTTAATATCAGGTCCAAGTTGGTATTTTTTTCGGACCTCTTCTTCAGATCGTGCAACGTAAACATTTTCATCTAAATCATACCAAGCAGGTATACGGTGTCCCCACCACAATTGTCGGCTGATACACCAATCTTGGATGTTTTCCATCCAATCAAAATATGTTTTCGACCAGTTTTCAGGAACAAATCTGATGTCGCCATTTTTTACCGCATCAATGGCTGGTTGAGCCAACGCTTCAATTTTCACAAACCACTGATCTGTTAAGTATGGCTCAAGTATCGCACCGCTTCGATCGCCTCTCGGAATAATCAAATTATAGTCTTCAATTTGTTCCAAAAATCCGAGTGATTCCATTTTCTGAATCACAATTTCCCTTGCTTTAAAACGATCTAAGCCAACAAATTCTTTTGTCACATTTGAGTTTAATTTTGCATCTTTTGTGAATATGTTGATGACATCAAGTTCGTGACGTTTACCAAGTTGAAAATCATTAAAATCATGTCCAGGTGTAATTTTTACACACCCACTGCCAAATTCTTGATCAACATAATCATCAGCTATTATTGGAATATTTCTTGAACAAAGTGGAAGCTCTATTTCTTTGCCTATTAGGTGTTGGTATCGATGATCCTTAGGGTTAACAGCAACAGCGGTATCTCCAAGCATGGTTTCAGGCCTTGTGGTAACAACAATAAGACTGTCATCTGAGTTAGCAATTGGATATTTTAGATGCCAAAGTTTACCAAGTTCCTCTGTTGGGTTTACTTCGAGATCAGACAATGCTGTGAGCAACACTGGGTCCCAATTTACCAGTCGTTTTCCTCGATAGATCAGTCCTTCTGCAAACAATTGAACAAAGACTTCGGTCACTGCTTCGCACAGACTCTCGTCCATGGTGAAACGCTCTCTTGTCCAGTCGACAGAGGCTCCCATGCGTCTTAATTGATTGGAAATAGTATGACCCGAGTCTTTTTTCCACTGCCAAACCCTATCAGTAAAGTTTTCACGTCCCATTTCCAATCTAGAGAAACCATCTTTTTCTAATTGTCTTTCTACAACCATTTGTGTTGCTATTCCTGCGTGATCAGTACCTACTTGCCATAATGTTTTCTTACCTTGCATCCGATGATATCGCGTTAAGGTGTCCATGATTGTGTCCTGAAAGGCATGTCCCATATGGAGTGTCCCTGTGACATTTGGAGGTGGAATCATAATGCAATAGGGTTTGCCTTGGTTTGCAGGAGCAAAGTAACCATTTTTTTCCCAAACCTTATAAATTTTGGTCTCAATTGATTGGGGACGATATTTTGTATCCATCATTTTTAATTACTTGATATGGTGAATATTCAGTTGACACCCTTTGGATTTATAATTCTTCCAACGTTCTCTGGCTTTATTTTTTTTCACTTCATCTTCCTCAACGATTTCATGGATTCTTTTGGATTCTAGATATGATATCGGCATTTCCTCACTGAGATTTACAATAGCTGCGGCTGGATAAAATTGATTCTCATTCCAGCCAATTTGTACAGGGGTAGAATCCAAATCAGGAGCACCTACGATTGAATGAGGAATGAAACTATCTTGTTTAAAGGTCCAGAGAAGTTTATCTAATTGTTCAGCTTGCTGTTGATTGCTTGTTTGTATGTAAATAGGCTGAATTTTTTGTTTGAAGCCTTTTTCTACTAATTTGCAAACGTACAATAGGTAATTTTTATTGCCAATTGAATTAAAATGGTGAAACAAAACATCTGGTTTTTTTTCTATCATCCTTAACTATGATTTGTTTGCTTCCTGAATCAGAAATTCAGATATCAAGGCAACTGGTCTTCCCGTAGCTCCCTTCTTACTTCCTTCAAGCCAAGCAACTCCTGCAATATCAAGATGTGCCCATTCAATGTCGTTAACAAATTTTTGCAGAAAACAACCTGCAGTGACAGTGCCTGCTCCACCAGCACCACCACTGATATTGCCAACATCGGCAAAATTACTTTTTAATTGATCCATGTACTTTTTACCCAATGGCAATCTCCATGTCCCATCACCAGCTGCTTCTCCTGCTGCAAGTAACTTATTAGCTAATTCATCAGAATTGCTCATTAGACCAGAGAGATGATGACCTAGTGCAACTATACAAGCCCCAGTTAAAGTTGCCATATCAATAATTAATTTTGGTTTAAACCGTTGGCAGTAAGTAAGTGCATCAGCCAGAATAAGCCTGCCTTCAGCATCGGTATTGAGTACTTCAATGGTTTGACCAGACATTGAGGTTATAATATCACCTGGTTTAGTTGCATTGCCACTTGGTAGATTTTCACAAGCAGGGACAATACCTATAACGTTTATAGGTAGGCCAAGATCTGCAACCGATTGAATAATACCTATTGCTGCAGCTCCTCCGCACATGTCAAATTTCATTTCATCCATTTTATGTCCCGGTTTTAGCGATATTCCACCTGAATCAAAGGTGACCCCTTTACCAACAATTGCTATCGGTTTTTCATTTGATTTGCCACCTTTGTAGTTAAGAATTATCAATCGTGAAGGCTCCACAGATCCAGCTGTAACTGATAACAGAGCTCCCATTTTGAGTTTTTTCATCTCTGGTTCATTAATAACCTTCAAAGAAACTTTTGAATGAGAAGATGCTATTTTTCTGGCTTCTTTAACTAAGAAAGAAGGAGTACAAACATTTGCAGGCAAGTCTCCAAGATACCTAACTTTTTTAGATGCTAAACCTATGGCATTTCCGTGATTCAATCCTTTTTTCATTTCAGGATTTCTTTTTCTACCATTAGTTCCTAAAGAGAGCGTATTCAAGGCAAATCGTTTTGTTTTTTTTGAGTTAGTCGCAGTATATTCATAACTAATTTGATGCCAAACTTCTGCCATAATACGTGCGGAACGATAATCCACTTTTTTGTTGGATTTATGTCCTGTTGCAAGAAAACTGGTCACAGATTTATGGTTGGTAGAAGCTAGTTTTTTTAAAGCAGAGGCCATTGCTTTTTTATATCGACTCTCTGAATATTCTTCGTATTTACCACAACCAACCAATACAACTCTCTTATAGGGTTTATTTTGGACAGGTAATATCCGACATTGACCTATTTTTCCCTTTATATCTCCGTTACCTTGAAAGTCTGATATGATTCCTCCATTAGCAGCATCTATCAACTTTGTAGCTTGATTTAATTGGCCATCCTGAAATATTGGAAGGATTAAGCAACTTGATTTTGTTTCCGTTATCTTTGTTGTGCTAATTGAGAATTTCATCTGCACCTCTCTAAATTAAAAAAATAAAATGTAAAAGAATAAATCACTGGATCATTTTATTGAAAATTGAATCAATCTAGTAATTTTTTTATCTTGTGTGTAGTGTAAATGATAAAGGGATAAAAATATAAGTATGAATCTTATTTTTTGATTAATAGGAATCTTTCGTATATGCGAAAAATAATCAACCAATACCTTTTCAAAGAAGTTGCTCAGGCATGGTTGGGCGTCACATTGATTTTACTTGCCATTTTAGTAACCAATCAGTTTGCAAAAATATTAGGGGATGCTTCATCTGGAAACCTTTCAGGTAATGTGATCGCAGAGTTACTTTTATATTCATCAATTGAGTATCTTACGATCTTATTACCTCTCAGTAGTTTTTTAGCTATTTTGTTGGTTTTTGGTCGACTCTATAAAGATAGTGAAATGGCTGCGATTATGGCTTCTGGAGTAGGGCCTCTATCACTTTATCGTCCTTTAATACTACCTACTTTACTGTTGGCTTTTATTCTGGGTTTGGTTTCCAGTTATTTGGCTCCTGATGCTAGAAAAAACATGGATTTTTCAAGGCAAAATGCATTGCTCAATCTTGGAATTGATTTTTTGGAACCAGGTCGATTTGTTACTCTGAATAATGGATCTGTTATGTATTCCGAAGATCGATTAGAGAATGACCAATTGATCAATGTTTTTGTCCAACAAGAAATTAGAAACAACGTCAACGTAATCGTTTCAGAAACAGCAGAGATTCTCGGTACACAAAATTCTGGAAATTTATTGGTTTTTTATAATGGTTATCGATATGAGGGAAAGCCTGGAGATTTAGATTTTAGAATTTTAGAATTTTCCGAACATCAACTACCATTGTCGATTAACACAAATCAAAGTAAAAAAATTGATTTATCTTCAGAACAACTTAGCAGTTTAATACAGAAAAATTCGTTGGAGGCAATGGCGGAAGTTCAGTGGAGAATTTCTCCAGCCATTGCCTTAATAATTCTAGTTTTTTTGGCGATACCTTTGAGTAAAAGTTCTCCAAGAGACAGTCGCTATACTGGACTTATACTTGGAATTCTTATCTATATGATTTATGCCAATTGCTTGGGTGCTGCTAGGGTTTGGTTTGAACAAGGAGTTACACCTGAGATCTATGGTTTATGGTGGGTGCATGTAATAGCTTTATTTCTTGGTATTTTCATGCTTTCAATTAATTATAGATTTTTTCAACGTATATTGCCCTGGAGGAAATGAATATTGAAATTGTTTGATTGGTATGTTTTTAGAGCTATTTTAGAGATGACCTTGATAGTGTTGTTTGTATTTCTTGCTCTCTCAGGTTTTGTTGATTTTGTGGGCCAGATAAACGACATTGGAACCGGTGATTACGGTGTCAATCAAGCAATTCAATATACGCTTTTAAAACTACCTAGCTCAATTTTTCAATTGATGCCAATTATCATTCTCATTGGCAGCCTACTCGGACTGGGATTAATGAGTAAAAATAGCGAACTCATTGTTCTACTTTCATCAGGTGTTTCACTTCAAAGGTTGGGTATTTCAGTATTTTCTTCTGGGTTAATATTGTGTTTCTTTACTGTGAGTTTAGGGGAATACATCTCACCTTCCATGGAAAGATATGCAGATCAATATAGAACCATTAGTAAATTTCAATATTCAAGCTTAGGTAATACTGGCGGGATATGGCTCAAGGAAGGCGATAAAATTATCAATATAAATCTACTGGAGGAAAATAAAAGTTTTGGAAATGTCACGATTTATGAACTTAAAACATTTTCTCAATTATCAAAAATCTCCAGAGCATCTTC
>LUMJ01000250.1_pt1 | contig 21726 bp, 27 predicted proteins | sample 729631 | NCBI WGS metagenome assembly LUMJ01 (sample SAMN03860266, study PRJNA289734) | marine metagenome | biome: seawater column; feature: ocean; material: water; isolation source: Red Sea water column Station 22 - depth 500m | place: Saudi Arabia: Red Sea | collected 2011-10-15 | depth 500 m
AACGGGCGCTGACCTATCTGGTGCTAATCTTGCTGGTGTTGATTTAACTGGTAAAGATCTTACTGGAGTTATACTAAGAGGTGTTGACTTGTCTGGCAAAGATCTTACTGGTACCATACTAAAAGGTGCTGACCTATCTGGTGCGAACCTTTATGGTGATTATCTATCTGGGAATGATTTTAAAAGTGCAAAATTCAATGATGTTGATCTTTCAGGAAAAGACCTATCGAAATCAATTTTTAATGATGCCATTTTCACAAATACAAATATGATGAATACAAATCTTTATGAAGCAATATTTATTCAAGTTGATTTGACTAAGATTAAAAACAAAAGTTTAGCCGGCACAAATTTGTTTGGCACATCATTTGCTCTTTCAAATTTGTCTGGTATTGATCTGTCTGGATCTATGCTAACTTCAACTAATTTTTCAAGTGCTGATCTATCAGATGTGGATTTTACAGTTGCTGATACCATTACTGATGGTTTGACTTTCATAGAATCTAATCTGACTAATTCAAACTTTGAAGGACTTGACCTAGCACCTAAAGGGGTGCATACTTATACTTTCCAAAATAAAGCACATCTACAAAATTTAGATCAAACGGATTTAATTGTAAATCTTTTTGGTGAATATAATCATATCTCAATACTTTCTACAACAGTTAATGGGAATGATCTTGTTGTGAATTATATTTATTTTAACAGTTTTGCCAGGGCGAATTTAGAAAATGCTAATTTTAAAAATACTAAATTATGGAATGCGAATTTTTATCAAGCAAACCTTAGAAACGCTGATCTATCTGGTGCAGATTTAAGAAAAGCATTTCTTGGTAGTGCCGATTTGTCCGATGCAAATCTAGATGACGCAAATCTAACTGACGCAATTATAGACGAATATACAATCCTAGCATGTAAGAATCACCCAATATGCTCTAATGAATAATTCTATGGGAGTATTTCTTTTAATCAATCTAGTTTTGTGATTTCGTAAATTTTTTGTCTGGCATCTTGCATTGAGACTTTACGTTTTACGTATCCCTTCTCCATTAAATGTTTCATGGCTAGTCTAACTGTTCTGTCTGGTAGTAATGTTTTTGACGCAAGTTCTTTCTGTGTCATAGAACCCTCATACTCTAATATTTTCAATAAGAGTTTAGAACTTGGTGGCATAGCCAATAATTCTTCAGCTAGCTTCACCTTGTTTGCAAGTGCAGATATAGCTGTAGAATCAGATTTCATACGAATAATCCTTGCTGGTGGAGTAAACCTTGTCGCTTCAAGTTTATTATTAATTTTTAATCTATCTATTCCATCTAAAACCACATCACAGTGTAACCTAGATGAAATCTCATCAATTTCTATAATGCTGTTATCAGAAACAATGATTGGTCGTCTAGTTATATCTAAGGAATTAACAGAGATGATTCCAAATACATTTGCTGCCTGAAAAATAACAGGTCCACCTGCAGACATCGAATATGCAGAAGAACCAATCGGTGTAGAGATTATTACACCATCACTACTATCATGCCAAACTTCTTCGCCATTAATTCGTAAAATATGTTCCATCAGTGTTGCGCTTTTTGATGTAAAAATGGCTACATCATTTAGAACAGGATAGGTATTCTTACCATCAATCTTAACTCCAATTCTTGGTACATCTTCAATAACATAATCTTGTTTTTTTATGCGATTAAGATAAGAAGGAAGCTCTTTCAACTCAATTTGTGCCAATACACCATTAGATTCTGATTCGCTTATTCCTAATACCGGTGTGTCTGCATCCAATGCACTATGAAAATAATTTCGTACGCCACGATCACCGCCCAAAACAATTACCAAATCAGCCATCGTGACTTTTGAATTAGTTTTAAAATAAAACGACTCAAAACCTACATCAGATAATGTTTCTTTAATCGATTTTGCCACAAGATCAGTTGTTTGTGTTCCAGCAATACCAATACGCATATTACTTAATTTTCATTGTACAATAAAAATCAAATCTCCTTGAATTTGACTGTATTATAGAAATAATATGCATTAGATTCTATTGCACCTTTTGATGGTATCTTCTCGAGTCCGATTTGCCCACTTTCTAATGCAGCCTGTGCTGCACCACCTGCGAAACTAAGTGCCCAAAGAATATCTTTTTCTTTCAGCATAGTACAACAAAACGCTGCAGAAAAAATATCACCGATTCCTGTAGTATCATTAAGTTGAATATCGGGTAATTCTATAGAATAAATTTTATTTCCTGATAGTAATGAAATGTTTTGTTTATTCGTTAAAATAACATTATCAATTCCCTTTTTTTGAAGAATTTTTATTCCATCAAGATTAGAAGCATTTGTAAGTGCATTTAATTCATCAGAATTAACTTTTATCGCTGATACATTAGATAAATTAAGATCTGTATGTTCAAGATATATTTTATTTTCTGAATTAATACGTCGTAAAAATCCTTGAGGATCCAATAAAACAAAACTTGCATCATTAGTAACTTTTTCAAATAAATCAAGTGATATTTCATCAAATAATGGACTTATTATCACATTATCTGTATCTAGAACTATATTATCAATTACTTCACATTTGTTTTTTAAGAACAATGTTCTTTCTGAATTTACTATTTGTAGTACAAATTGTGTAGTTGATTCATTTGAAAATGCGTTCTCAAATGCAATTTTTTTTTCAGTTAAATAATCAGATAGGGTAAAATCCGAACCAAATTTTGTGTGTAATTTAACATCAAATTTCAATGATCTAGCAGTTAAACTACAGTAACAACCCGGACCGCCAGGAACAACATATTTTGAATCATTGATCTCTATTGTATCAATTGTACAATGTGAGATTACATCCAATTTCATTTAACTATAATTTTAACCTCAGGATTATAAATGGGGATAATTACCTACTTGTATGCCATCTAAACGCGTTAGTAGAGGACGTAAGAAGGGTGGGAAAGGTTCCTCAGGTGTTGTCCAATGCACAAATTGTGGGCAAACAGTACCAAAAGATAAAGCAAAAAAAGTTACATCTCGTCTTAGTCTAGTTGAACACCAACTTGCTAAGGAACTTAGAGCACAAGGAACATACATTGCATCTCCTAAAATTTTAAAATGGTATTGTATATCTTGTGCAATTCATTTCAAAATTCTAAAAATTCGTTCGTCAACAAAGAGAAGAGAACATACTAAGCTTAGATAAGATTATTCTTTTAATGCTCTTGCTGTAACGATAATTCTTTGAATGAAAGTAATAGCTGCTATTACTATCACAATAATTACAGCATACTCCATAAACCCGATAATTCCGATAATAGCAATTACAAGAAGTCTTTCTGCACGCTCACCAATTCCAATACCCTGTAATTTTACACCCAATGATTCTGCTCTTGAGCGTGTATAGCTTACAAGTAATGAGAATGTAATTGCTAAGAATACCAAATATGGTTCAGCAAATCCACCAATTAGTATTCCAAGAAATATTGCAACCTCAGCTATCTTATCGAATACTGAATCAAGAAAACCACCTGCCCTAGTAACTTTTTGAGAAACCCTAGCAACTTGACCATCAACAATGTCAAAAAACCCAGCAATAAGCAGAATAACACCACCAATAATTAACGAGTATTCAATATTCCAACCATAGACAAATGCAGATGCGAACGCAAATACCAATCCAATACATGACCATCCATTAGGTGAGATCCCAGTTGATGCAAAACTTCTTCCTATTTTTTCAAGATGTGGTTGCAATGAATCACGTAGATTATTTAACAATATTATCACCTACTCAGGTTCATAGCGATAATTGTTGATATCATTTTTGCAGCCATAGACGCAGTTGCACCATTATCATAAGTTGGATTTAATTCTACTATATCAGCAGCTTCTATCTTTTTACTTTGTAATGCTGTTACTAAATCATATAATTCTCTAGATGAGATTCCAACAGCCTCCGGATTTCCAACGCCTGGTGCAAATGCTGGATCCAATACATCCAAGTCTATGCTGAGATAAATACTATCAAAAGTTGATGTAATATCTTTTAATAATTTGGCTCCATTACCATCACGGATTTCTTTATCTGATACAGTTCTAATCTTATTATCTGTAAGAAATGCAAGTTCTTCTTTCACAAATGCACGTGCACCAACATGAACGATGTTTTCAGAACCACGTTTTTCTACTAATCTTCTTAGATATGCAGCATGACTTAGTTTGATGTCTGCGTACTGATCTCGTAGATCATAATGTGCGTCAAATACTACATAACCTGTATTTTTCGGGAAACATGAAAAACTTCCTAAAGTGATCAGATGTTCACCACCTAAAATTATCATCTGCTTATTTTGCTTTCTTAGTTCAGTAGTAATGTTTTCAACCATTTGTAACATCTCAGTTGCAACAACCGTATGCTTAGTATTACCAAGATCATTAATATTTACAGTCTCCAAATCGACGCCAAATTCTGGTTGAAAAATTTCGATGTTATTGAATGCGTCACGTATTGAATCTGGACCAAAACGACATCCTGGTTTATACGAATGTGTAGAATCAAATGGTACGCCAAAAATAACAGCTACAGGGTCAGAATCAGTATCAGGATTAATAATCAACGGTGAATTTGTCATGTGAAGATCCAGAAAACTCATTTTATTACACCATTATCTGTGGTCTTTGAGATAGTAAGACTGCTGAATTTAATTTTGAAACTGGTTTACAGTCTGTTGCATTTTTAATCTCTTTTACAAAATCTTCAATGGAAAGTTGACGTACGTCACCAGTTGCCCTATCACGAATACTCAAACTAGGAGAATTCACTTCTTTATCTCCGATGACCAAAACATAACTAATCCATTCTTTTTCTGCATCTCTAATTCTTTTGCTAATTGTATCGTTCCTATCATCAATATCAACTCGTATATTTTCTTCAGTTAATCTGCCTGCAAGTTTACTAGTAAATTCTAGAAAATCATCCTTCAGAGGAATTAGTCTTACTTGTGTTGGTGCTAACCAAAGTGGGAACTGTGGTCTTTTACCCTCTTTTGCCTGCTTAGCAAATTTTTCTAATAATGCATAAATCACTCGCTCCACTGCACCAGATGGTGAGTTGTGTAAGATTATTGGGTTCTGTTGTTCATTTTTTTCATTGGTAAATGTGATGCCATAACGTTGAGCATTTTCAACATCTATTTGGTCTGTTGATAAGGCACTGGCTTTACCTAAATTATCAATAAAATTGAATTCCCATTTCAACACAAAGTAAAAGAACTTCTCTTTCCACATTTCAACTAAAACTGGCTTCCCAACTTTTGAAATCATTTCGTTGATCAGTTCCTTGTTTTTATTGTAAAAATCCTCAGTAAATCTTATACCAACCTCATAATCATTTTCTTCAATTCCTAATCCTGATAAAACTTCACGGGAAAGATCAAATCTTTTTCTAAATTCATCTATAGCCTGTGGCACATCCTTACAAAATGCATGACAATCAGGCATAGTAAATGCCCTTAGTCTTCTTAAACCAACAAGTTCGCCAGATTGCTCTCTTCTAAAACTATAACGTGTAAGTTCGTAGAGTTTGTACGGTAAATTCTTGTATGATAATTGAAAATCACTTGCCATTAAAAATTGCCCAAAACATGCTGCGAATCTTAAGAAAAGATGTTTGCCTTCTGAATTTATGCTATATTGCCTTGCAGGGAATCTGTTAAAGTAACTTTCCATACTTGGATGGTATGAATCATACATAATTGGAGTTTCAACTTCAATGCCGCCGTAATCATGAATTTTATCGGTAACGTATTGTTCAATTTGTGATTTGATTAATCTTCCATTAGGATAAAATCTCATGTTACCTGAATCAGATGCGGGTTCATAATCAGCAATCGCGAGTTTTTTCATCAAGTTTACATGTGGTGGTGGTTCATCAACATGTCTTTTTTTTGCTGATTCATACTTTGCAAGTATTTCTAACTGCTTATGATTAGTGAAGTTGAATTTTCCAATATCTTCCATTTTACCATCAGGGGTCATTATGTACCAGTATGATTTGATCTTAGATTCAGATTCTAATGCTGTTGACGTTTTTTCTTTGGATGAATCCTTAGATGAATCCTTAGAAAAAACTTTAGAGCTTTCTGCAAGTGGATGACCTTTAACCTGTATACTAAATGATTTTGTCCAGCCAAATGGCGCATGCGTGACATTAATTCCAATGCATGATTCTTCCATTTCTTTTAAAATTTTAAGACCAGTACCAGGTGATGCAAGTATTGAACTCAGATGTGCATATGGATAAAGTAATAATTTATCACAGCCAACTTTTTTCATTGATTCTTGAATTTCAGTAATTGCATTTTTTGCTACGTCTGAATCATCGTCCTTCTCAACCGCAGTAAAACATACTACAACTTCTTCTATCCTAACTTTTTTCGGTTCTATCTCTTCTGCTGACTTTATTTCCTTCTTTGTTGGTGTGTATTCTATGCTATCACAGTGTAATTGTAAAATACGCATAATCTCACACAGATTTAATTATTGAATTAAGTGTTATCAATTAGATTACCCATCATTAACTAAATCCCGCACCAAATTGATCACCCCTAGTCAATGGATCAATGTCGGGTGCCTGTTTCAGTTGTAAATACAAAAATGCCTCGTTGACTAATTCGGCCGCTGAGTCCTGGTTAAGGTGATAATTCTCTTTTGCGAAATCATGATATTTCTTTAGTATATTTTGCTCTTGAGTATCAAGGGAAATATTATCAGATAAAATCATTTCAGCGATTTTTTCAATTCTTAAATTATGTTCAGATTCATCCATAAATTGATTACCAAATGGTCTTTTAAAAAATATGATAGTTATTCATTTTCATCATGACCTAAAACATGATTAATGCAGTAATACTCATCATTCATAGTGCAATAGTAAAGTGATTCCTCATTGCATAGTGAACAAATCGGTTTTTTATCATCCGATGATAGTTTATGATGATATTGGTTGTTTGTCATTTTCCATCCAAAAATATTAGTGAACGAATTATTAGACTGGAAATGCCTAGATTTTCAGTTAAAAATTTACTAGAAGTTTCTATTGCATCATTACCACGATAACCCTCATCATAAATCATTTCAACTGATCCCTTATCGGTTTCAATTAATGATGTGATTAAAGAATACTTGCCTAATTTCTTATCATGCTTTTCAATGTATAATCGTAATTGGATGTTTTTTATTACATAACCCCTCTCAGTGACTGAACCATTAGAAAGTAGTTCAATAATTTTGTCAGGGTTTCGGTCTACTCTTTTTGGATTTGGGATATCAATATACCTCATATAATATTTTAAATCTAGATTTTTTTAAATGATAGTGCCAAAAAAGGTTTATTTGTCAATATTCAAGTTCATGTGATGGATCCTCATAATTTTAAAGGAAAAGAAATTCCACATATCAAACTTAATCCAGATATGTCGATAGAGGATTTAGTAAAAATTTATTCCGAGTCTGGATTTAATGGAAGAAAACTTGGAGAAGCTGCAAAAGTATATGCAAAAATGATAAAAGAAAATGCAACAATCTGTTTGACAGCTTCTGGTGCTTTAACACCAGTTGGTTTTGGTGGAATTTTTAAATCATTAATTGAAAGAGGTTTCGTAGATTGGATAGTTACTACTGGTGCTAATGTATATCATGAAGACCATTTTGCATGGGGATTACCAGTAAAACAGGGAGGGTTTGATGTTGATGATATGAAATTGTATGATATGGAAATAGTTAGGATTAGAGATGTATTTATCAAATTTTATGAAACACTAGAAGCTCAAGATCAAGTTATTCAAAAATCATTCAAAAATAATTTCATCGATAAGCCATTTACTACTGCTGAATTTTGTAATTTTTTAGGTAAAATTAGTAGTGAAAACTCAAAGCATCCTGAAAAAAGCTTTGTGACAACAGCATACGATTATGACGTCCCAATTTACATTTCAACACTAAAGGATTCTTCTCTTGCACTTAATTTGGCAGTTCATAGGCTAAGAGAAAAAACATATAGTTTAGATTTTGTCCGGGAAATCTTGGAACAGGCATCGATTCTTTATAATTCAAAAAAATCTGGTATAGTTGAACTAGGTGGTGGTGTACCAAAGAATACCGCACAGCAAACTGGTCCGCTACTTGACCAAATACTACGACAAAATGTGGGTGGACAGGATTACATAATACAAATCACAGATGCAAGACCTGATACTGGTGGTTTGTCTGGCGCTACATTACAGGAAGGAAAAAGTTGGGGAAAAGTACAGGATGCTCACCATGATATGGTGACTGTTTACACTGATGCAACTATTGCATTCCCAATTCTTGCATTATATGTAATGAGTAATCAAAAATCAAGAAAACCAAAACGTCTATACAAAAAACTTGATGCATATTATAATAATTTAAAAAAAGTATATTTCAAAAAAACTGAAAAATATTATAATAAATAATATTTAATCATTATTTACTAATAAATATCAAATCTAGCACGATCTAATGATCTATCACTTTTTGTTTCCTTTTTCCATTCTTTATAATGCTCCTTGCAAAGGGCAGACTTTTTACCACTGGCTGATACACGTAAACCAGCTTCCTCAATCTTTCTTGTATTAAGAGAACGAATTCCATCGTTATCACAACCAGATACATCACACTTTGCACCCTTTCCAATTATTCCCATAATATTTTTTTGAGTACATAGATAATAAATTGTCCCATTCTAAAATAATACCATAAAAATTATTGATTACATAATTAGCGTTTATAAATAGGAATTATTTTTTTAAATTAAATGGGTGGCTCAAAAAATAAATCACCAGCACAAAAAGAAAAATCCCAAAAAAAAGATGCTGATACAAAAAAATCTAAAAAATCTGAAAAAAAAGATGAAACAAAAACCAAAACTTCAGTAATTATTGATGAGGGAAAGGCAACAAAGTATGTTAATGATGCAAAGGTAATCACTGTACAGGACTTGGCTAGGCAAACTGATGTAAAAATATCAGAAGCAAATTCTTTCTTACAAAAATTATTAAAAAATGGAACTATTGAGAGAATTGGTGGTTTTAGTGGTCACCATTTATACAAATCAGTTTCTGGAAAGTGACAATATATCACTAGGTTTTACTGTAGTTAATTTTTCTATTTCATTTATTGTTCCTATCGGTGTCATTGGTTTTCCATTACTAACATCATCTATGTAAAAACAGATAGAACCTTCTATAGGTAAAAATGCAATATCGCCTCTCTTAAAATCTGTTTTTTTACGTTCAATTCCTGAATTAATATTGGTTTCAAAATATATGATCGACTTACCTATTTGATGTGCATTTCCACTTAATGGTAACATTCTCATGATCAAACCAACAGTAACAGGCGAAAGATGACGTTTTAATTGACACAATATATTCTCACTTCCATTAATTTTCAAAACTAGATCAAATTTAGAAACTGTTTCTGAATCCATTTCCCATTACCTAGCTAGTAGAATATATAACCGCTTTCCGCTGAATTAGTTATTGTCTGAAACTAATCCAGATTCAACTAAATCTAATAATGTTGATGATAATAGTGCTGAACGTGCTATTGACCAATTCAGACAAATACATGAAAAAAAATCCAAGGAATTAACTGAAAAAGAAATTGCCGAAATTGATAGACAATGTGAAATTATAAAAAATCGTGAGGTATTAACGCACGATGTAGAACATGAACAAAAAGAAATAACAAATAAGGATGGGAATGTTCTTGTTGGACCGCCAACATTGACTAGGTTTGAAAAGGCAAGAATCATGGGTGCACGCGCACTTCAATTATCACTTGGAGCTCCCATATTCATTGAAATCCCAAAAGGCGCTACAACTTCACTCGAAATTGCAATGGAAGAATTAAAGCAAAGAATAATACCAATTATAATTAGAAGGCTGTTACCTAATGGTGATTACCAAAATATTCCAATAGACAAATTTGAATAGATCAATCATCTATAAAATTTAAAAGAATTAAAACTTGATTCATAACTATAACAGGATGATGTGAAATGATCGAATCGACGGTAGGTTATACAAATAAAAAATTTCTAATTACTAATGAGCCAGTGATGGAATTAGCCATTAATGTATTACAAATATTAAATGAAACTAATAAAGTAACAATAAAGGGAAAAGGCGAGCTTTGCTCATCAGCAGTATCAGTTGCTAATATAATTACTCAAAATATGTTAAATGGTAAAACAAAAGCTGAACAGATTTTTCTTGACAGTGAAATTTTGGATGATGGAAGACTTATTTCAACAATAGAAATTATGATAGCAAAAATTAATAATCAGTAAATACTACCAGGTCCTTTAAGTAACATGTTCTCACATTCCTTACACACTTCATCATCAATATCGGATTCTAAATTATGATGTATATCACAAATTAACAGACTTGACTTGATGTAATTACACAAACCAATAAATTTTGATAGGTTTGATGGAGTATACGCCTTATCAGAAGCTAAACTATCGCTTATCTCATTAATCATACTTGCAACTTGCTTTTCCTGTAACAGTTTTTCAATAAGTTTAGGATCACCACGTATTCCACGAATGTAATTACTTACTGCAGCTTGTGTAACACCCAACATTTGTGATATTTCATCCTCACGTATGTTATGCTTTTTTGCAAGATCTTTTGCTAAAATTGCACGTAATGCAGGAATTAATGATTTTGATTCTATTTCAGCCGGTAATAGCATAATCAAATAAAATGTCAATAATATAAAAATCCGATTAAAATTAGCTATAACTATTTACTCATAACTAGTATAGAATTTCTCATGCTAGATGAACAGCATGAAAAAAATCTTCGAATGCTCTTAGAGGAGATCACTTCGTGTTGTGATGCAAACTGGATTGCATTATCTGGTGGCCTTGATAGTAGCATACTAGGACATATAAAAAAAGAACAAGGTTTGAATGCCATAACAATCATTGCTAAGGATTTTCTTGGAATAGATTTAGCATATTCACAAATTGTTAGTAAACACATCAACATCCCTTTAGAGTTAAAATACGTAAATATAGATGAAATTTTAGATGCAATAAAAAATACAATTAAAATCCTAAAAAATTTTAATGATATTGAGATTAGAAATTCAATTGTTTCCTATCTTTATCTGTATTCATTAAAAGAAAAAAATGTAAAAAAAGTCATTACTGGTGATGGGGCAGATGAGATCTTTGCGGGATATAACTTTTTGATAAAAAAGGATTATGATGAACTTCAAACTGAATTAAAAAGGATGAAAAAAATAATGCATTTTACATCAGAAAAAATTGCACATGAATTAGGAATATCGATTCAAATGCCATACATTGACGAAAATATTATCAAACTAGCCGAAACCCTACCAATGGAATACTTGGTAAATCAAAAAAATGGTACTAAATTCGGCAAATGGATACTAAGAAAAGCATTTGAGAATGATTTACCGGAAAATGTTATTTGGAGAAAAAAAACTCCAATGCAAAATGGTTCAGGCACCAACGGCATAACAAAATTGTTTGATTCTGTTATTACAGATGATATTTTTCAGGAAAAAATAAAAAAAATCAAAAATGATGATGATGTGTTAATAAGAACAAAGGAATCATTACATTACTACGAATTATACAAAGAAAATTTTAAAATTCCCGAATCAGATTCTGAGAAAGACATATGTTCAGATTGTAAAGCTGAATTAGTAATTAATTCAAACTTTTGTAGAATGTGTGGTAAGTTTCCACTCTGAAATTATTTTTTGTATTTTTTTGGCTTTTTGATGAAAATCCTCTTGCATCCATTACAACAAAAATAATATTTTTCTCCATCATGCTCATGGATAAGTGCTAATGATTCATCCATCTCTATTCCACAAACAGGATCAATTGGCATGATAATTATTTCAATTTAATGTATAAGTGTGTTATCGAATTTAACCAATGTTTACAAGAAATCCAACAACTAACAATGCACCAGTAATTCTACTGAAATATAGCGTTGAACTCATAGCTGGAATAAGATTAGTTAATTCCTCATAATTTTGTTTTAATTTGTGCCCAGATTTTATTATAAGTGGTATTGTTGCTAAAACAATTAAACATGAAATAGGAAAGATTTCAGAAATAACTGCCGTTATAATTATTCCATATGCAATGGCAGGAAATACCCATAAAATTGAGCATGAATTTTGCTTTCCAAGACTGATAACAAGTGTCTTTCTTCCTTTTGCCTTGTCTGCATCATAATCAGGAAATGATGTGATGAATAAAACAAGTGATGATAATACTCCAATAATAATTCCGCATAATACAACGGGTTCTGTAATTTGTTGTGTTTGAACAAAATATGTCCCTACCACAATCATAGTTCCTTTAATTGTGACAAAAACTTCGGCTAATCCCCAGTTAACAAGTTTGGTTGAATAAAAATAAATTGATACCACTGCAAAGGCCAGAATTATTCCTATTATAACACCATCAGTAGCAACAAAATAAATGCCTATGGAAGCTCCAATTATCAGAAAGATAATACCTGCTACATAGACTTGTGCAGGCTTTAGCAATCCATCAGGAAGTACACCTGAACCACCACTCATTTTTGTTCTTTGTGTGGTTGTGTCTATACCACGTTTAAAATCCCAATAATCATTAAGTAAATCCACGCTAGCATGAAGACAGAGTACACCAGCCATGGTCAGTACTGCATCAAATAATGTGATGTTACCAATTTGCCACCAGGTGATAGCCAAGCCAGCAGAAACCGCTACAACTGATGCTAACAAAAAACGCACACGAATTACACGTAACCAAGTGGAAATCATTATACTAGTGATTCATTACTCACACTAATTGGTTTTCTTCCCATGAAACCACTATCCTTTTCATGCCAGAATTTAATCTCTGTTTCGCCTTCTTTCCAGCAAAGCCAAATTTCTTCATTAAATCGTTTGGCAGGAAAATCAAGTAATCCTTCATCAAGTCCCTTTAATACCACACCAGTGTTTTCTAAATCCTCGATTGATTTGTAAAATTCTGTAACTAAAGAATTGAATTTTCTTTTAATCATGGAATATTCTTCCAGAGAAGTTACAGGTGTGATGCCAGATGATAACTGATTTTCCATTTTCATAACTTCAATTTTCATTTTTTTAGCATGATCAAATTTCTTAATCACTGATGGAAGAATTTTATTTGCATCACTTACTGAAAAATACGAATTCACAAAATTGATTTTTTATTCATTAATTTAAAGTATGATTAAAGTTCTATCCGATAATAATCCCATCTCTCTGGATCAAATTTAAAAACAAATTCTGCTTTCTCCATGCTTTCTGTACGTTTTTCTATTACATCTCTAAATGCAAAACTTGTTAGAAAACTAAAATTCATTGTATGTGATTGCATTAAAAATGATTGTCTTAATTGGTGACCAGCTCCAAGTCCCCAATAACCCATCTTGAGTGCTATCGGTTCTAAAAATACTGTATTCCTTTTACCAAAATTTTCATCATTAATTTCAGCTCTCAAAATATAATTTTCAAGTGGACCGCCCTTTGCAAATCCAATAATAGTATCATTTTCATCATTCAAGCGTAATGTAGTCAAGATAGTTTTTGGGTCACTTAACGATTCAATGAAATGTGTTTCATTGAATCGTAGTGGTCTTGGTAATTCTAAATATATGTCGTGAAGTATATTCATAAATTCATGATTCTTCTTGGTCTTAGATGATTCCATTTTTACAGTAAATTTTAGATTTTTATTCTCAAAATTATTTTTGATCTGTATCTCCTCATTGCGTAATTCAGTAAATTTCTGAACTGTAGTTTTAAAGTTTTTTTGCATCTCACTTGGTAAACAATTCAACACCATTCCATGTATTTCTGATTCATTCTTTATCATCTCCTCGAAATAAGTTACAGAACGTTGAACCAGTACATTGGGATGCCATGCAAGTGCATGTGAATTCATTTTTGCTACATGCATAGCTTTTGAAAAGTCACCCATTACATAGCTAGAAGTTCGATCAATTATTGAAAGGATCCAACCCAACCGCATATAGTGCTCCTGTTTTTCAGGTTTACCCTTGGTTATTTCAGAAGCGTCAAAACATTTTTGGATAGCATCTTCAGCAGTATGTTTTAACTGCCCAGTCCATGGATATGTTGTTCTATGAATTAATGCTTTGATAATTTCAAAATCAACACCAGCATCCAAAATCAATTCTTGAAGTATTGTATCAATTTGTAAATTTCTTAAAACATTTTCTTCATTTGGCTTATCAGTAGATTTGTCTGGTTCAAAATCATGAAAAATAGCAGAGACAAAAAGGTGTTTTAAATCATCCTGTGACATATTGGGAATTTTATTTGAACCGCCTACTAATAATGCACAAAATGGAACTTCCAATAAATGCTCAATGTTGTGATAACCATAGTATTCTTCACCAAGGTCATTTGATTGTAGATTATTAATTGTATAATCAAGTATTGTCTTGTAGTGTGGTCCTACAAATCCATTTTTTTCTGCCAGTACTAGGATTTGTTCTCTAAGATATTCAATGTTAGAAATTGCAGACGAAGATTTTACCATGCACATCGCCTAATCTGTACTGTAAACGTAAATTGGGTATATCTTTCCTGTTTTTCTATTATGATATTTCCATTTTGAATTATCAAGTATTTTTTTGTTGAATGCTTTTTGTGTTTCAGGATGTAACCTGGCATACACATCACCGCCTATCAGAATCTCATTTGGTTCAGCCATATTCTGTATCTTAGCTGCCATATTCATTGATGCACCAAGGATATCAACGTGAGATTTTGTTTTATCAGAACCATAACGAACAATCATATTTTCACCTGCATCAATCCCAATCTTTGCAGAGATAGTTGGATAGTCATTTTCATTTAGTACCGGATTAATTGCTTCATTCAGAACTCTGATCATAGATTTCGCACAATTCACTATATTATCAGCAGGATAAACTAGTGCATTGTCTGCATTAAAATACGCAAGAACAGCATCGCCAACAAATTTCAGCATATACCCACCAAATTGTGTCACAGTGTAAGCCATTTCTTGAGCAAATGATGTTATGAGTTTAACAACTTTTTCTTCCGGTAATGACAATGTAATGTTTGTTGAATTAACCAGATCTATGTACATTACAAAAATATGCACTCTGGAATTAACATGGTCACGTAAAAATTCCTCAGAATTATCCCTAAATGGTGAATATTCAATTCCAGTGACTATAGAATCACTTACTCTTTTTTGTGCAACTTTGATTAGTGTTTCAGAATCTAAAGTTTTTTCATCAGAACTAAAAAGCATTTCAGCATAATCTTTGTTACTCGTATCATTTTTAGTACGTTTTACTAACTTTTTTCCACTTTGAATTTTTTTTCTAACAGTTTTTTTAATTTTTGGACGTTTCATCTCAATCATTCTTTTAGCTTATATTCGTGAAATTCTCCGGAATTATACCAGCAATATCTAAAATAATCCAAACACCATTCATGGAACACATCATTATCACTGTAAAACATTTCAGTTAAATCTGCCTCTCCGTTCTTAGGGAAGAAGATGCACGCTTCTTTTTCATTTAAGACTAGAACAACATGAACAGATTTTTGCATTTTTCTTTCAATTGAACCATTATCTAGAAGTTGATAAAATCCTGATTTTTTAAGCCTGTTTTGTCTTCCCTCAGGAACTATTGCTGATTCAGAAACAATGTATTCAAACTTGACACCGTTTTTTATTTTTTGAAGTATTGGATCGAAAAGATCTTCTGGGATTTCTGATAATATTTCATAAATATACTCATTGGCATTGTTGTAAACAGATTTCCATTTTTGTAATGCTTTAGTGATTCCTTTGATATGTGAACCAGTTGCAAGTTGGCCAGCCCTCATAACAAATTTTAGTGGTATATCACCAAAATCGTGTTCTTGAAAATATTCATTATGATGTGATAAGAATAAGATTGATGGTATTTCAACACACATGGTTTTACCAAATGTTGTAAGGCTGTACTTTCCATCCTTCTCTTTTGTTATTAATCCGCTCTCCTCAAGCCGTACTAAATTTCTGTGAACCTCCTGTTTTGTTGCGCCCAATTCCTTAGCCAACGGTTCAATTCTTTTGCGATTTCTTTCCAGTAATTTAAAAAGAATGTTAAGCCTTTGAAGGCTAGCAAGTTCTAAAAAATAATCTGATACTTTCTCGTAAATATCTGTCATGTTTTTAGATCCCTTATGCTCAATAAATAAGTGACAATCCCAATTATTGGTTTTTGTAATGAAATCATCTTGAAAAGTAAGCAAACTAGCTGACGATACTATATGATCAATTAGGTGAATTATAACGTATGGTAAAAATTACTTCAAAAAGAGGAACATCAACCATAAAGGTAGCCGATGTAAAAAATTGGGCTGGAGAAGCCTTCAAAAATTTCCAAAAAGAGCAACTCAAAGTTGCTGGTGAGGAAACCGTTCTAACACAGAACAGAGGTACTAGCACAATTGTTGCAAAGGATATTCCAGATGTTCCAAAGCCTTCTCTAAAAGGCCAAAAAATAACCACAAACAGAGGAACCTCAGTAAAAACCCTCTAAACTTTACTTTTTTTGGCTCTAGTTATAGAAAAGTTCAGAACAGACAATTAAAAGGAAAAACCCTAACTACTGGAAGAGGAACTGGTACAAGAAAATACGTGCCTGTTAAAACTTCTGGTGCTAGACGAAGACCAAGTGCCAGGTCAGGAAGAGGTTATGTGAGTAGGTCAACTAAGAAAACAACTAGACGACCTTCTAGAACAAGTATGAGATCTCTTAGGGCAAGTGGTAACGTAAAACGCTCTGGTAGAGGATACATTAGAAGTGCTGGTGGTAAGGCTCCTAAAAGAGCTGCAGCACGACCAAGTATGAGATCAGGTAGAGGAACTATCAAAAGATCATCTGCAGGTTCATACAAAAAATCCACTGCAAGACGAAGACCAAGTGCCAGGTCAGGAATACAAAATCAATACTTCCTGGCTAATTTACTTTTTTAAAAAACCATATATTGTTTAGATAAAAACCACATGATAACTTGGGAAATAAAATAAAATGCTCACATATTCTTGTGGAAAAACAAAGCCATGCTTTACAATTGCTAGAGGAAATCAAGAATGGTAAAAAATTTGGTGCAATTGCTAGAGAGGTTTCTACCTGTCCAAGTAGTAAGAAAGATGGTGATTTAGGATATTTCACAAAAGGAATGATGGTAAAAGAATTTGATGAGGTAGCTTTCAAACTGCAAATTGGTGAAGTATCAGAACCAGTAAAAACTCAATTTGGATACCATTTAATCAAGCGGATATCATAATCAAAAAAAGTCGTCCATTACTTGTTCAGTTTTTTCAAGATGTTTAGTAATCTTATCTGACATATTGCTTGCTGATTTTACCTTTCTTTTACCAATCCAATAATATGCTTCATCAATTGTATCTTTTGCAATTAAAACAACTAAACGACCAGTATCCTTTCTACCCGTCCTTCCTTTCCTCTGAATAAATCTGATTGAGCTTGGAACATTATCGTAAAAAATTACAAGATTCACCTCAGAAATATCTAATCCCTCTTCACCAACTCTAGTTGCAACAAGAGCTTTAGTTATGCCATCACGAAATCTTTGTACAGTTTCTATTTGTTTTTCTTGTTTGAGCCCAGTTTGACCTGCCTTACCAATCAAAATTTCAGCTGCAATGCCCATACTAACTAATTTTTTTTGTATTACATCAACAGAATCACGATAACTAGAAAATATTAACACCTTAGATTCAACTGTACGTAAAATTTCTACGAGTTTCTCAATCTTGGGATGCTCAATATTATTATCCTGTGCCACTTTTGACAACTCAATTGCTTGTGTAAAGTTTTGATCAGTTTCAAAAAGTTCTTTAATGCCTGCACCTTTTTTGCTCTTTGTCCTATCACAAAATTTTAGAAATGGTGTTACACCATGCGCTTCAAAAATATTTAGTGCGTACGTTATTCGGATAGCCGTAAACAGTGGCTTTGCTGAGCGTCTATTTTGTTTTAAAACGAACTGCCTAGAGTTTAATAATTGTGAGAGTGATTTATTATCAGAGAGTCTTAGCCCGTTCCTTCTGAGCTCTGTATAACGTTGATCTAATGCAAGTTTCAAGTACCTTTGAATAACTTTCATGTCAGGTGAAAGATCTACTGTAACCCATTCTGTTTTAGTTTCTTGAATGTATGGTTTTACATCTGGGCTTGAATCATTACGTTCAGCTAAACTTTTGATATGTAAATTAGCACAGATTTCTTTTGCTTTTTCTTTTTCACTTGGCAATGTAGCAGTCATTCCAAGTAATCGTATGTTTGAACCGCCTAGTTGTTTTGCTATTTCTACATAAGCATAATCGCCTACAGCTCTATGCGCCTCATCAAAAACAACTAGGTTAAACTGAGTAGTGTCAACAATTTTCCTAGAAATGTCATTTCTAGTGATCTCAGGTGTTGCACATATCACACTGTTAATCCAAAGTTTTTTTCTTTTTGATAGTAAATCTTCACCAGTTATCATTCCAATGTCATCTATTGTCAATGTGTTTTTCAAAAACTCATAATGTTGATTTACCAATACTTTAGTAGGTGCTAAAAATAAAACTCCCCCATTTCCTTTAGCAAGATAATCAGCTATAACATGTAGTGCTACCACAGTTTTCCCTAATCCAGTTGGCAATATGATCAAGCAATTTTCATTTTTTGCTTGGTTAGCTAAATTAACCTGGTAATCACGTACATCAACTGAATTTGGTGTAATGAATTTATGTTCAACATTTTTTGCAGACAATTTACATCTATGAAAAATTATGGGTATTTTGATTTTATAGTTTTAAATTACATATTTTTGACCTGTTCATAATCTCAAATCATACTTTTTAGGCGTAACAAAAAATTCTCTCATCTTATATTAGAGACACGAAAGGTTGGCGCAGTTATAGTACGTGATCACAGGCAAATTGCTACAGGTTATAATGGGACACCGCCTGGAATCAAAAATTGTTTTGAGGGTGGCTGCAAAAGGTGTCAAGATAGAATGGATGGCAAAATAAAATCTGGTACTTCGCTTGATCGATGTCTATGTAACCATGCTGAGGCTAATGCAATAATGCATTGTGCTATTTTAGGAATTGAGGCTGGTACGAATGATGCAATTTTGTATAGTACGTTTGTTCCATGTCTGGAATGTAGTAAAATGGCAATTACAATCGGTATTAAAAAAATAATATGCCTCGATGATTACCCGGAGACAGATTTCGACTTAATTAAAGAATCTGGTGTTACTATAGAACTACTTGATAAAGATAAAATCCAATACTGGGCAAAAACATTGCTAAATCTGTAAAATGTCAAATCAACAGGAAGAAACCTTAATAGAAAAAATGCCGTATGGTATGTTGATTTCTGCAACATACAAAAACAAAAAGGCTGTTTTAAAATTTTATGATCCAAAATCAGAAAAAATCATTTTATGGGAGGATAAAACTGGACACAGGCCATACTGCTATACAAAACTTGGATTAGATGACATACCAAATGAAATTGCTGAACGTGATGATGTTATTGAGATAAAACCAACTAAACTGTTGGATGTATTACAGGACAAACCAATCAATGTGTCAAAAATACTAGTTAAGGACCCACTAGCTATAGGTGGGACACAAACAAACAAAAGCATAAGAAATCTGATTGATACGTGGGAATCTGATATAAAATATTATGAAAGTTATCTTTATGATAATTCACTGATTGTTGGGAAATATTACAAAATAGAAAACGATGCTGTTGTTCCATATAAACAAAGTGATACGAATCTACCTAACACAAAAGAATTTGATGATAACGTTTCACGATGGGCCAATCTTTTGAATCAACCCATACCAAAAATCAAAAGGATGAGTTTGGATATTGAAGTTGAGTCAGAAATTAATCGTATACCTGATCCAAAAATTGCAGAAAAAAGAATCACTGCAGTAGGTTTTGAAGGAAGTGATGGATTAAAACAAGTTTTCGTTTTACGTGTAAGTGAAAATGAGGAAGGTGTAAATGAATTACTTCCTGATGTCAAAATAAAATTTTATGATGAAAATAAAGAAAAAGAAATGCTGTTAGATACATTTGAACTAATGGAAAAATATCCATTAATTATAACATACAATGGTGATGGATTTGACATGCCATATCTCTATAACCGTGCAAGCAGACTAGGAATTGATATACAAAAAAATCCATTATACATGATGAGAGATTCAGCTACGCTAAATCATGGTGTACATCTTGATCTGTACAGAACTATGTCTAATCGTGCATTTCAGATTTATGCATTTGGTCAAAAGTATACTGATTTTTCATTGAACAGTGTATCAAAGGGATTACTGGATGAAAGTAAACTTGATTACGGTGTTGAGCTTGATGATTTGACATTATATCAAAGAGCGAATTACTGCTATAATGATGCTAGATTAACATACAAACTAACTAGCTTCAATAATGATTTGTTAATGAATTTGCTTATTGTAATTAGTAGAATTGCTAGAATGCCAATAGATGATATATCTAGGATGGGTGTATCACAATGGATTAGGAGTTTACTGTATTATGAACACAGAAAGAATGATATTTTAATTCCAAGACGACAGGAATTAGATAATAAATCATCTAATGTTATGAATGAAGCGGTAATCAAAGATAAAAAATTTCGTGGTGGACTAGTGGTAGAACCAGAAGAAGGAATACATTTTGATGTCACGGTCATGGATTTTGCTAGCCTATATCCTAGCATAATAAAGGTCAGAAACCTATCATATGAAACTGTTAGATGCACACATGATGAATGTAAAAAAAACACAATACCGCAAACAAATCATTGGGTTTGTACTAAAAAAAATGGGTTGACATCAGTTCTAATTGGCTCATTGCGTGACTTAAGAGTAAATTACTACAAAAATATGGCAAAAAACGATACACTTACTGTAGAAGAAAAACAGCTTTTTACTGTTTCCAGTCAGGCCCTTAAAGTCATACTCAATGCTAGCTATGGAGTTATGGGTGCAGAGATTTTCCCTTTGTATTTTTTGCCAGCGGCAGAAGCAACTACTGCAACGGGCAGACACATTATCCTAAGCACTATTGAAAAGTGTAGACAATCTGGCATTGGTGTCCTATATGGCGATACTGATTCACTATTTGTAAAGAAACCTACACCAGAACAGGTTGAGGGCATAATTGCTAAGGCAAAATTGGAACATAATGTTGAATTAGAAATTGAGAAGGAGTACAGATATGTTGTTTTAAGCGGTAGAAAGAAGAATTATCTTGGAGTTACAAAAAATGGTAAAGTTGATGTTAAAGGCTTAACAGGAAAAAAATCACATACACCACCATTTATCAAAGCATTATTTTATGAATTACTTGACATCCTAGCTGAAATTAAAACGATTGACGATTTTGAACGCGCAAAAAATAAAATTTCTGACAAGATTTCTCAATGTGCAAGAAAAGTACAAGCTAAAGAAATACCATTAAATGATCTTGCATTTAATGTAATGTTAAGCAAGGCTCCAGCTGAA
>LUMJ01000173.1_pt2 | contig 21719 bp, 19 predicted proteins | sample 729631 | NCBI WGS metagenome assembly LUMJ01 (sample SAMN03860266, study PRJNA289734) | marine metagenome | biome: seawater column; feature: ocean; material: water; isolation source: Red Sea water column Station 22 - depth 500m | place: Saudi Arabia: Red Sea | collected 2011-10-15 | depth 500 m
TTTTACCGGCACGAAATTTTATTCTAGATGATGAGAAGACTGATATTTGGATGAAAGAATTGCATTTGCTGTCTGCAAAACCAACGCTATATGTTGTTAATATTAATGAAGAAGACATCCATACTGGGAATGATTTTCCCATTCAAGTAGAAGAATATTTAAGTCACGACCAAGATTTTGATTTAATTACAATTTGCGGGGCATTGGAGTCTGAGCTGTCTCAAATTGACGGCGATGAAAAAAATGAATTCCTTAAAGATCTTAAATTAAAGGAACCGGCATTAAATAAATTAGTTCAATCGTGCTATACCTTACTTGGGCTGCAAACATTTTTTACAGCAAATTCTAAAGAAATTAGATCATGGCCAATTAAGGTTGATTCCAAAGCACCAAAAGCAGCAGGCGTTGTTCACACCGATTTTGAGCGTGGATTTATTTGTGCTGAAGTAATAGCTTACAAAGATTATGTTGCATTAGGGGGAATACAAGCTTGCAAAAATGCCGGTAAAATTCGATTGGAAGGAAAAGATTACATCGTATCTGAAGGAGATGTAATCCATTTTCGTTTTAATGTTTAGCCAGTTTAATTGGACCAATGTTATTACTCAGGCTTGACAGGAGAGTGATTGGGATTGAAAATCCCCTTTCAGTGTATATGGTGATGTAGCTCAGTTGGTTAGAGCATCGCACTCATAACGCGAAGGTCGGTGGTTCAAGTCCACCCATCACCACCAGAAAATTTAGAACAGACCAAAAACGGGATTAGCCCATTGGGTTGTTTGCCTCCAAGAAAGCAGTGTCAATTGAATCAACACCCTGGTCTTTTGCAGCGTTGACCATGTGATTAATGGCCATATCCATTGCAAAATCTGGAACTTGTGTCAATGCTTCACAAGCGTCGTCTGTAAACGTAATATTCTCATCCGCGCTGTTTGCTTTTTCTTTTATAGCTTCTGCATCCATAATGTTTCCCTAATTAAATTAAATAGATAATGAAAACAAATTGTGTCAAATTTTTGGAACAACATGAAGCAGAATCGTTGAAAAAAAGAATTTAGTCAATTCTATGTGTGAGCAAACCATCCAGTAGTTTTGGTTCAAACCAAGTTGATTTAGGGGGCATAATTTTACCTGCTTTTGCAACCAAGATAAGGTCATCGATAGCAGTAGGGAACAACGAAAAAGCAACGACCATATCCCCAGAATCCACTTTTTCTGCCAACGCCTCTAGCCCCCTAGCTGCTCCAATAAAATCAATTCGTTGATCTGTTCTTTCATCTTTAATTCCTAATATCGGTTCCAATAGGCAATTGTGTAAAATAGATACATCCAATGAATTCACTGGGTCTGCAATATTATGAAAGGTTTGTTTGAGTTCTAATTTGTACCAGACTCCCTCAAAATACATGCCAAATTGTTTGGGTTTAGAAGGGCTAAATGGCACTGGTGACAATTCCAGATCAAACGATTGGTCGATTTCCTGAAATAGGGATTTTTGTGTATGGTTATTGGTGTCTTTAACGACTCGGTTATAACTTAGGATAGTCATTTCATCGTGAGGAAATGCAACAGAAAGAAAGTAATTGTAATTTTCTCTTCCGTTGTGATTTGGATTGTTCTGTTTTCTTAGATTTCTAACCTTTGCAGCAGCAGCAGAGCGATGGTGTCCATCTGCAATAAATAGAGCATCAATATTATTGATAATCTTTAGGATGGTATCAATTTCGTCAACATTACTGAGTTTCCATATCTTGTGCCTTGGACCTTCGTCAGCATACACATCGTATATCGGGTCTTCTATGATACTCTTTGAAAGAATTTTTTTGAGATGTAGGTTGCTTTCATAAGTTAACAGTACTGGGCCAGTCTGAGCATTTAGTTTAGAAATATTTTGGACTCGGTCGGCCTCTTTTCTTGGCGTGGTGTACTCGTGTTTTTTGATTAACTTTAAATCATACGCATCCAATGATGCCACAAATGCTACACCGGTTTGTTTGCAACCAGTTGTTGAAATTTCACAGATGTAGAGAGAATCATCATCCTCTTCTATTAAAATATTTTCATTGATCAGTTTGGATAGGTTTTTTAAACCTTGATCATAGACCCTGGGATCATCAAAAGATGTGCCTCTAGGTAAATCAACTTCTGGTTTTGAAACGTGCAGGAAACTGAGTGGCTTATCTGATACCAGTGTTCTGGCTTCATCTGAATTTAGAACATCATATGGCGGTGCAATCACCTCAGATGCTTTTTCAGGAATAGGTCGTAATGCACGGAATGACTTGGCTAAAACTGGTTTATGATCATTGATGACTGTCATGGGCAATTTTTCCGTTTTTAATAAAAAAGGATTATAGTAAAAAACATTAATCTATAGGGCTTTATAACAAAAATATTTGAAGATTAAATATTTATGCAGATACCAACACACATTCAACAAGCGGTCAAAAGTAACAACAGACCAACGGGAGATAAGGAAAGAGACCGCTTGAGAAAACCAGCCGAAGTATTGACTTTTTTTCAGATTGCATCAGGTGACAAAGTTGGTGAGCTAAACGCAGGTAGGGGTTATGTGTCTGGTATTGTTGCTGAAGCAGTAGGTGTTGATGGTTTGGTTTATCCGCACATTTCACCTTTAAGCATTGAACGGTGGAAAGGTGATCCAATCGAGAAACGATTAAAACGATTTCCTCAAACAAACATGCATTCGGTTATAGGTGAAATGGAATCACCTAATTTTCCAGTTAAACTGGATAAGATGCTCATTATCATGACATACCATGATTCAGTTTGGACAAATGTAAACCGCGATAAGATGAACCGAAGTATTTTCAAGGCATTGTCAAGCGGGGGAATCTATGGAATATTGGATCATCACGCAAAATCGGGTCGGGGAATTGACGATTGTCATTCAATTCATCGCATAGAGAAAGAATTTGTTGTGGATGAAGTATTAAAGGCAGGCTTTGATTTAGAAGACGAATCGGACCTTCTAGAAAATCCAGACGATAATCTAACGGATATGGTATTTGAAAAACACATTCGTGACCGAACCAGTCGATTTTTGTTGCGGTTCAAGAAGCCTTAACACTAATAGACTATTGTCGTTGGGCGTCTTCTACTGTTTGCTAGCATCTTTTTTGATAAATGCATTCTCATCATCTATCAAGGCATCTCCAGTTTCTATTCCAAGTAAATACTGTCCAGTTGGGGTTGTCGCATTATCCCAATGAAGCGCACCGTGTGTGGACATTGTTCTCAGATCTCTAAAGTGTCTTTGGACTGAGTTTCTGCCTGTTTGGGCCGTAACACCCATCATAGTTGATAAACGAGTTCCAGATTTCATACACAATTGAGCAGCCATTGAGGTTTCTCTTTTGACTCGTAGTCGATCAAACCCTTTGATGGTTCGATTCGCTCGACCTTGTTGATGAAGAAAGTCACAAAGAGAATCAATAATTAAATCTGCCGTTCTTAATTCTTCATAAGACTCACCAATTTTTTGTTGAACTGGTGATTGTTCAGAAACCTTTTCTCCAAATAATGCTCCAAATCGAGATCTTGTTTGTTCCAGGTACTCTTGCATAATGCCATGTGTAGCACCCAACATTGGGCCTGACAACAACGTGCTAAAAAACATGTTCAATTCCACACGATAGATGTAACTATCATGCAATTGTGCCCCAGGTGGACTATTTCCGCTTATTTCAATCGATTTGGCTGTTCTATGAAAAGGAATGAATTGATCAACTACTTTAACGTCTTTACTGCCCGTGGCTTTTAGACCTTCTGCGTGCCAAGTATCAATGATTTCATATTGATCTGGCATGATCAGTGCCATCCTATATTCCAAGGCAGTTCCACCCGATGCCACAGTCTCTTTATTGGCAAATCGTCCTGCAACAAGAGCACAGTCAGCGTGGTCAATTCCACTAGAAAAACGCCACAGACCATTTAAAATAAAACCGCCTTCAGTTTCTTCCATTCCACCCCCACCAGCAAAGGCAGTGCCTACAATGGCATCTGGACAACTGGGCCAAAATTCTTCTTGGGCTTCGACAGGGAATCGACCCAAAATCCAGGTATGTGACATCACAACAGAAGAGGTCCAGGCAGTTGAGGCACAGCCTTTACCCAGTTCTCTGGCAACATCCACATGAGTGCCCCATTCCATTTCGTACCCACCATAACGCTGTGGAGTAAAAATTTTGTGGATTCCAGCAGCCTTTAGATCTTCAATAGTTTCATCAGGCATTTTTCTCAAATCTTCTGCTTCTTCTGCTCTTTCCCTCAATATAGGCACAAGATCGACTGCTGCCTGAATTATTTCTTTCCGTGTAGGAATATTGGCGGATTTTTTCTTTATATTGTCCGAGCTCATTTTAATTGCTTGTGATGACAGTCTTAATCGACTATTTCTACAGTGATTCTACCGTTTTCATCCAGATCTGAGATTTTAAACTCTACACCCAAGGCTTTCGCATAATTCATGTAGCGGGGTTTCCACCATTTCTCGAGTATTTCTTCTTCTGTGAGATCAAATTGCCCCAATCTTTTAGCTGCATTTAATACTTTTTTAAAGGGGAAAATAAACGTTCTTTTGCCGGGTTCATTTTCAGTTTCTAGAACCATTTGGAAATGACAACCGGTCCTTTCGAAATTCATAACCAGTGCCAATTCCTTGTTACCAGTTTTTTCAATCATTGCTTTGCACCGTCTCAAAATGGGCTGCATCGTTGCACTATCATGCGCGACCAGCTCCTCAAGCAAGCCCTGGTTTTTGGCAAATTGAATGGCATTGAGATGGGCTTTTAGTAATGCATCATTGGTGTCGTGAGGATAGGGCTGTTGAATTTTTATAGTTTTCACCAGCATTTGCATTGCTTTTGCTAGATCTTCTTCTCTACCCTCCATTCCGGTCGGTGGAGCAAGGTTCTCTGGTTTCATTGCTTTATTACTAACAGGAGACTCAGTTTTTTGATTTACATTCCTTGGTCTATTGCTTCCTTGCATCATTGCCATTTTATTCACCTCTCCAATTACGATTGATCCATTTGCATCCAAATTAATTGAACAATAATCACATACTACTTAATTTTTTGAATCTTTTAATGCGTATTTTTCGTATTAAATCTATCAACGTTTGTTAGTACCTATAGAATTATATTAAACTATCGAACCGAATCACCAATATTTGATGTTGAGAAAATAATAGAAAATGTATATAAATTTTTGGTATCCAGCTGCACTGAGTGAAGAGCTAAAGGACGAACCCATTAGAGCAAGAATACTCGGGCAAAATTTTGTCGTATTTAGGGATTCAAAAGGTCAAGCTCATACTCTCAGTGATACATGTCCACATCGAGGTGGAGCATTATCAGCAGGGGTCATCAGAGATGATTGCATTCAGTGCCCTTATCATGGATGGCGCTATGATGGTGAGGGATATTGTCGTCGCATTCCATCTTTAGGCAAAGACGCCAAGATTCCTAAAAGGGCACGCGTAGATGCTTATCCAACTCAGGAGCAAAATGGCATAGTATTTACTTTCTTGGGTGACTTGGAGGAGAAAAAAAGACCACCAATTATGCCAATAAAAGAACTGGAAGATCCAGAGTCTTGGCGAGCTAATTGGATAACCTATGAAGCTGACATAAATTTTGAACGCTCGATTGAGAATGGTCTTGATGCGGCTCACAATGAGTTCGTGCATCCTACTCACGGCCATGAAGGAGCAGATGAAGATTATCAGGTTAATTACCTCGATTTTGTTGACAATATGTTTGGTGAGAAAAAATGGGGCTTTGGCTTTTGGCATGCTTTCAAATCACCAGCTTCAACAAAAGAAGGCCCCCAAATAAAAGAAGCAAGCGATGAACGAATGGCAGGATCAGGGATTGTTGGGCCGAACCAAATGTGGACTTATATTGTCTTCAATGAAAATTCAGAATTCAGACAATACATGTTCGAGTGTCCTGTAGAACAGGATCACGTTAAGATTTTCTTGGTTAATATGCGGAAAATGATGCTTGATGAAAATATGGACCAAGCAATCGCGGATCGCTGTATGGCGATTGCAAAACAAGACATTGCAATTCTTGAAAAGCTGAATCCGGTTTTAACACCTGCTTCGAATACCAAAGAATTTCTTGTCCCGGCCGATGAGCCGTGTATCAGGTATCGGAAATTACTGGATGGTTGGAAGAAAAAAGGCTGGAAAATAAACAGCAAAAAAGTTGATGCCAATAATGGCAAGAAAGCCTATGCAATCCCTTCACCAGGGAGAAACAAGCAGAAAGGTTGGGTACTCGACAAGATACCTTTGTCTTAATCTGAATGATCATACTTTGCTTCATAACGGGGCTAACAACCGTTGGTTTTGGATTGGTGTTGCCAGCTTTTTTGTTTTATGCACAAAACTTAGGAGCCACCCCTGCCATAGCAACCGTTATTATTGCCACATACTCAATGGGTCAATTTATTGGTACCCCAATTTGGGGTAGATTAAGTGATCGTATCGGAAGAAAGCCAGTCTTACTGATCAGTATTTTTGGTCAAAGCATATGTTTTGTGTGGTTAGCACTGTCCTCGAATTTGTGGATGTTGGCAATAGCAAGATTATTTGGCGGGATGATTTCAGGAAATATTTCGACAGCAATGGCTTATGTAGCTGATTCTACCGATGAAAAGAAACGAGCAAAATGGCTCGGATACATCGGTGCGAGCGTGAGCATTGGTTTTATGATTGGCCCAGCACTAGGTGGTTTATTGGGGGGGGAGGATGCCAGTAGCGCAAGTATTTTTTATCCGGCTCTCGTAGCTGCTTGCATTTCTTTTACTACTGGTGTGGCAACTTTATTCTTTTTAAAGGAAAGCTTGAGTCAGGAAAACAGAAATACTGGAACAAAATCAAGTCCATCGCTGTTGAAAAATTGGGGTTTGGTTTTTAAAAGACCAATTTTAATGGAAATTATTTTTTTGGCTCTTGCAATGATGTTTGTTACCGGGACATTTGAAACAATATTTCCACTTTGGACACAATCAAGGTTCACTTGGGGACCCATGGAGGTTGGTTACAGCATGACCTATATTGGTCTAATTGTTACTTTGGTCCAAGCCACGGTAGTAGGGAAAATTGTACCTATTTTGGGTGAAGCAAGAGTCATTCGGCTGACTTTTTTTGGTTACGCAATAGGGCTTTTAATCATGGCTCAATCACCATCTTGGATAATTATGATGCTTGGATTAACTCTAGCGGCCTCATGCGGTGCTGCTTTTGGAACAGCAACTTCAAGTTTTGTTTCAAAAGTTGCTGGTGATAAAGAAAAAGGCTTTGTTTTAGGTGTATATCAGTCTAGTTCTTGGCTTGGAAGAATATCAGGACCACTTGCTGCTGGTGCTGTCTTTGGTTTGCTTGGAGTAAATGCGCCTCTTTACCTTGGAGTTTTAATCTTAATACCATGCATTATCGTAATCACAATTGTTGCGAAAAAATTAGATGCTCAGAACCAACTTCCCTGACAAGCAATCGGTGAGAGTTTATATTATTAGTTTAAATAAAATGTAAAGATTCAGTTCAGTCGTTATAAAATAAGATCAAAAAAGGGAGTACACAATGAGTAAAAAATTTGAGAGTAATGAATTTCCAAACCAGATAATTAAAACTCTAAGTCTTTGTTTGCTGACTTCTATGCTTTTGATTTCAAGCCTTGCCATAAGAGCGGATTCAAGTCACGCTGATGAATACATTCCAACGACATTAATTACCGGTGCAAATCGTGGAATAGGGTTTGAATTTGCAAAACAGTATTTGGCAAGAGGATGGAGAGTTATTGCCACATGCAGAAAGCCAGAAACCGCAGACGATCTCAAAACATTGCAAGCAGAGTATCCAGACTTATTGATTATTGATAAGTTAGATGTCCGTGATCACAATCAAATTGATCTTTTAGCTGAACGATACAACAACACTCTCATTGATATATTGTTGAATAATGCAGGCATATCTGGTGGCCAAAGAGAACAAATTTTTGGACGGTTTGATTATGAGGCATACAATGCAGTTTTGGAGACCAACACCATCGGTCCACTGAAAATGGCTGAGGCATTTTACCCACATGTTCGAGACAGCCAACATAAGAAAATTATCACCGTTTCAAGCAGCGAAGGGTCAATCAGTAATGTTTTCAAGCGAGGTGGCAGGCTATTCTTTTATCGTTCAAGTAAATCGGCGCTCAATATGGTAATGGTCAATCTCGCCTACATGTTGAAGGATAGAGGAATTATAGTAGCTATGGTTAATCCCGGTGCAACGGGTACAGATTTCATGGCTAGTTTGGCTGCGATGGGATTTCCTCTGAGAAAAACCGAAGTTGCAGTTTCCGATATGATGAGGAACATCGATACTCTCACCATAGAAACTACTGGCGCGTACCTCAGTTACAAGGGTAAACAGGTGCCTTGGTAAAAAGACTAAAGATTGGTTTTAAAATTCTGCAACACCAGCCAAAGATCGCTCTACATTGGTTTCAGCACTGGCGGTCATTTCTCCAGAAGACAAATTAAATTTGCCCAGAAGACCATTGAAAAAATTACCTATATAGGCTGATTCCTCATCCTTTGATAAAGTTAAAGCGGCCCAACCTGGGCCTGGAAGATCCATGGTGGAGAAAATTTCTCCAGTTTCTGCATCATGACGACACAAGCTAAATCCTGCCCTAAAGTTTGCCTTAATTGAATACAAGTCACCATTGGGAGCGTAGCTGATGGCAATCACCATGTCACCACTGTCAGGTGCATAGGTCAGCAGGTCATTCATTTGTTTACGATTCATTAAATCAAATTGAAAAATTCGATTGCCCAGCTCAGAAATATAAATTATTTTTGCGTTGTCAGGGCTGATAGTAGAGGCGGTAACTCCAAGAAACCCAGGCATGCCTCCGTGAGTTTCTGTTTCGAAGGTATCTAGCAGTTCACCATCCTCGGTAAATTTGTAAATGTTACCGTCACCATATTTCTCGGTTCCGGGCATAAAAGGCAGAACTGTTTCTAATTTTCTTGGTCCTTCCAATGCCTTGTTATTGGATTCATCACCAACCAAATGTTCGCCCAGAAAAAGGGTTCCATCGCTGGCAAAACTAACGTTTGAATATGAGCGCTTACCAAAATCAGTTTTTGGGAGTTGATTCCCATTATTGTCAACCTTAATAACGGAATAATTTTGGCTGTCAAAGGCCCAGAGATTCTGTTCTGGATCAAATTTTAAACCCTGCACTAGGTGAGTTGTATCTTGTGTCCACAAAATGCCTTTTTGGTTTAAATTTTCGTCAAATTGAATTATTCGACCATCTCCTGCATGGTCGTCATCTGGGTTGTTTAAGATTGTGGCCCCGACAAAAACGTCTCCTTCTGTAAATGTTGTCAGATTTGATTCTTTAGACATTGTGTTCTCCTTGAAATACAGTTCAAAACTTTAAAGTAAATGCCCCCATTTTTCCTTAATCAATGCAAAGATATCAGGATTATGATCCAAAAGATGTTCCCGGTTTAACTTAGGATATGGATCGGGCCCACTTTCTTCTGGCCATTGTCGAGTGGCGTCGATAATGATTTTGGAGGATCGACCTCTAGTCTTAGCACTAGGATCGAGAAAAAAACCAGGTCCTTCTTCTATAATTTTTCCGCCCGGGTGAGGTTGCCAGCGAGCACCCACAGTTGCAATCATCTCCATGGGGTCATGAATATTTACATCTTTATCTACAACCACCATGATTTTTGAAATGGGTAAAAAATTGAGTTTTTCTGCTACTTCAAACGCTTGGTGTGGTTTTGTTTTATCAATGCTAATAAAGAAAAAACCTGTGAACTCAGGTGGGCCATGAGCACCAACAAGTTCTGGAATAAATTTCTTAAAATTCCTAGTTGAGCTCGCTTCGTTGGGTGTGGTTATAAATCCTCTGGTAACCCCTGTAAATTGATTTACAAACAAGGGGTTTTTGCGATGTGTTATGGTTTTAATATTCATATAAAACTGCTCAGTGTGTGGTAAGCCCATATAACCATACATTTCACCAAAGGGGCCTTCTTCTTCCATATCATCCAAAGGTATTTCACCTTCTATGATCATTTCAACATGTGCGGGCACAGTATTGTCGCTGTTTTCACACTTAACCACTTCAACAGGTTTTCCTTTAAACCCACCTGCAATTTCCAATTCGTCTTGACCAAGTCGTGCAGTTTTAGAGCTACTCATTGCAAACACAATCGGGTCTGTTCCTAAAACCACAGCTGCTTGGGCTACTTTTTCTCCCCGTTCCTTCATCCCCATCAAAAATTCCCAGCCATGTTGTTTTCTTTCTGGGTTGATCCCTATCTTTCTAGGTCCCTTAATTTGCATTCTGTAGGTGCCAACATTCCTGCCTTTTTCAGGATCAATCAGCACCAAATTACCGGTGTTGATAAAACGTCCGTTATCACCTGGATTGCTTTGTAAAAATTGAAAATCAAGGACATTAATTTCTTCACCTCTAAGAATAATTTCTTTCGCAGGAGCTTGATGCCTTTCAACCTCAATTGGTTTGATAGGCTGTATTTCTCCAAGATCCATTACCAATTTCAGTGCTGTTTTGAAATTTTCAATCTGATCGTTGCTAATTTCTTCGATTGGCTCCCCAACGGCCATTGCTTCATGTGCAGCCAAACCATATTGATTAACGATAATTGGACCTTTCATCCAATTACCATCTATCTTCACCTTTTCAACTACAACAGCAGGTGCACCCAACCACCCGTGCTTATCGACAAGCTTGTACATTAGTCCAGCCAGTTCATAGGCATCCTGATCAATCTCCTTAATTTTCATTACATTGCCATAGGTTTCAATAGCTTCCATATAAGCTCTTAATGAGTCATAGGGACCGGTTTTAATTTTTGATTGTTTTTTCATTGGTTATTATTTAGTAAATATTTTTCTGGTATTTCCTTGTCAGTTTCATTTTGAGTAGACCACGATGCAATCCACCAACGGTCTTCTTTGTAATATAAAGAAATACTGTTAATGCCTCTCATAAATGCATCAGAATCTGGTGACTTTCGCATTTCAAATGTGCTCCATACATGTGCGATATCACCATATTCTTCTATGACCCGATTTATTTCAACCTCATAGAAACCTTCTAGATAAGGTTCTAATAATGATAATTGCTCGTCCGATAGTGTGTGACGTTGGAATTCTCCTGAATCACTAAATCGGGTAATTATCGCGTTGGGTGCATGGAGAAATTCGTCCTTTTCAGCATCATATTTGAACCCTTTAGGACCCGATATTACTTCGTAATACGCGTCAATTATTCCTTCGATTGTTGATACATCACCGTCTGGATAGTTTTGAGAAGAAAATGTGGAAGCAGAATAACCCAAAAATACTAACAAAAATGTAGAAACTAGCCTGTAGCAAGTAAAAGATTTCATTTTCTGCCTTAAGTGGATTTGTACTTAGTCCCTATTGTATATAGCTATTAAAAATAAAAAAGACCCCATGTATAAATGGGGTCTTTTTTGATTCTTAATTAAGTTTTACCAGCTTTTGGTGAATCGTATTCCAATTTCCCTTGGACGGTTGGTGTATTGTCTACCTCTTCCAAAGAAATAGTCAAAGTACCAATCGTTAACAGCAATTTCAGCTCGCTCATCAGTAAGGTTGCTGATGAAGATAGATGCTTCCCAATCGTCACCAATTATCCCATACTTCACATCAGCGATTGTGTAAGACTTTTGAAGAAATGAATAACCTGGTTGTACTGCACTGACACTGTCCCCAGTATAGGCAACGGAGGCTCTGATGAAAGACTCGTCGGCACCCATAAAGCCCATTGGGATACTTTTTTCAATCCAGAGATTGCCCTTGAATTCAGGCACTTGCGGTAATCGAGAACCTGAAGGCGCACTGCCGTCTGCAAGCGGTGATGAGGTCTCCGCTGTAACCCATTGAGCGTTGAAGCCCACTTCTGTTGAGTCATTGGCCAAAGCAAGAACTTCCATCACAAGTCCGTCTGACCCCGCGTCACCCAAGTTGGCAACCACTTTCTGCCATGGCTGGCCGCATTGCGGAGCAGGATAGGCTTCTGCAGAACCGCAAGGTAAGTTGCTTGGATCCACCAATTCAATTTGGTAATCTTCCCAATCCATGGTGAAGTAAGTCAAGTTCAGTCTGAACCTGCCATCCAATAGAGTTGCCTTGTAGCCAAATTCGTAGTTCGATAAGAAGTCGGCTTCGTAAGAATCAGGATAAATCGGAGCCGATGAACGACCACGGTTCACTCCACCCGGTCGGTAGCCTTCGGAATAGAGAGCGTAAACCAATGAGTCCTCACTCAGATTGTATTTGATACTTACTTTCGGCACAAAGTCACTGTTGCTTGGATTATCTCGTTTATTCTTAGGCAGAATTCCATCAGCAGTTAGGGCACCGCCTGGATTTTCAACCCAATAAGCCTTATCCGCTTCACGGTCAAAATAACGCCCGCCTACTGTGAGTTCCCAGCCCTCATCAAATCGATAATTGACTTCGCCAAAGACAGCCATAGTCTCCCATGTGGTTCTATCGTAGGAAGACCACCAGACATCGGTTGGCGCAACTGGAAGCCTGTTAGGAAGGTAGTAAGTGATGTAATTCAGACGATTTTGAAATCCTACAGAGTGCGCATAGTCTTCCGTCATGGTATGAAAATCCCAGCCCTCTTCGCGCTCCTGATAAAACAGCCCAACCACCCAATCCATAGTGTCTGTCTGGTTAGAAAGTCTGAATTCCTGGGTTTTGGAACTGTTCCATTGGTCCAATGTTTGATGTCCAATTGCGTCGTTGTACCAGTAGGCAACACCGACGGGCTGGAAACAATATTTGCTCCAGCCAGCTGGATAGCCATTATAGTAGTAGCAGAAGGTTCCAAAGTAGTTCGCATAAACGCTACGATCATTGACGTAGTGAATATCTCTGTCAAAGTAGGAGGTGGCTGAAAGTAATTTTGCCCAACCCAGATCTTTTTCAACAGTCAGAGACAGTTGTGTCCAATCATCACTGCGAGGTTCTTCAAAGAAGGAAATTTTCTGCAAATCGCCAATTGTTGGATCAAAATAGTTGTAGCCGTCGGCTTGATTATTTTGAGCAGAAATACCCGCTTGGATATAACCACCATCGATCTCCCATCTGCCGAAAATACGTCCACCGTCTGATTTGAAAGAGTTGACATCTTCATGAACTGCACTGGGGTCAAAATCGGTATTTTTGTTTAAGCCAAACCGAGCACTGACACCTTCTATGTTGTCAATATAACCCCCGTCTTCTGCAGTAAACCCTACTACTCTGATGGCAAAGTTATCGCTAACAGGCACATTGACCATTGCGCTGACACTGAAACTATCTTCGTTTCTAGGGTTAACAGCAGATGCTTTCATTGTTACATCAACATTGGCCTCAAATCCGCTGGGGTCAGGTTTGTTGGTGATTATGCGGAGCGTACCCGATTGGGCACTGGAGCCATAGAGACTACCTTGTGGTCCTGAAAGAGCTTCGAGACGGTTAATATCAACCATGCGAACATCAACCATAATTCCAGATTGAGTAACGGGTTGTTCATCGATATACATAGCGACCGATTCTTCTGCTATGAAAGTTCCATTGTCGTCTGCTATGCCACGGAAATAGACTTTACCTGTACCCGGAAGATAATTTACATAACTCAAACTCGGTATGAGCTTGGCATAGTCTTCCAACGTGACTACTTGGTTTCTCTTAAGCTCATTTTCACTAATTGCCTGCACAGATCCTGCAATGTCCTGCAGGTTTTGTGATTTTTTCGCAGCGGTAACTATGATTTCTTCAAGTTGTGCCTCTGCGGTAGAATAGCCTGTTAAAGCAGCGGTTACAGCCGCAGCGACGGTGGTTATTTTTTGAGTTCTCGTTATGCCTGACATAATTTTAATCCCCAGTAGCAAATTAGATGTTCTTATCGGATTTTCTAAACTCCCAACAGATTTAGAAAACACACTTAGGTGATGTTATAACATCAAAATTATATTACAAGCCTTTGCAGCAAAGAATTCTGGGGATTTATAGAGGAGTTTATGAGTTAAATGTTGTTTTTAAGCAACGAAAATACGCCAACTTATGTTGGATCATATTTTTCATAGTAAACTGCATAGCCTAAAAATTTCGCTTGTGACTGCCACAGTTCTTTTTTTACAATAACAAAAATAACAAAATGCAAAGTTAATTGATCCACTAGAGGGCCTTGTTTTAGGGAAGGACAGATGAATATAGATCAACCGTTAAAAGACTTAGGTTCTATAGATTATGAGCTCCTAAGAGACGCAATCATTAATCTTGATGAAGAGGTTTGGCATGAGAATGAAACTCGCCAGGAGATATTTGATGTACATAAGAAAACCAGTTCTTTAATGCTTGTATTCTGTGACGGATGGCCTGAAATCAAGGTTACAAAAGAACAAGCTTGGGATCATCTGGCAAAAGTTGCTGTTCCTTTGATGCAGGATGTCATCAATAGATTCTATGAGCCTGGCGGAACTATTATCAGAGCTATGGCAGCAAAGCTATATGCAGGAGAAAGAATTACACCACACGTAGACAAACATCCTTCCTTTGCCATTGCACACCGAATTCATGTTCCAATCACAACCAATGAACATGTTCGTTTCACCATAGCCGGTCGGCCTTATCAATTGCAGCTTGGACGTGTTTACGAAGTCAATAATCAATCGACCCATAGCGTTATGAATCGAGGTAAGGATGATCGAATCACTTTTATTTTTGACTACATGCCGGCAGAAATTAGAGCTAAAGCAAAATCCCTTAACTGATGGAATTAATTTTATTGAAGTAATTGTGGTCGGTCTTCTTTTGGCAGTTCTAGCAGAATAGGTTCTAAGATTTCAATCAGTGGTCCAATATGTTTCTCGTATAAGCGCCAGGAATTCAATGCTCCTTTGTAGATGGGTTGTCTGACTTGCTCTGAACTCGCGGTGTTTATAGATCGTTTGGTTTCATAAAATTTTAAACATCCTTCCTCCCAATCCAACTGGCAAAAATCGAGCAATCGTCTAGTTGTATTCTCTTGATTATTAATCATTTCTGCATATTCAAGGTCGTGAATCTCATTGGGTAGAACTGTGTGCCAGTATTTCATCATTCGGTCGTATTCAAGGTAATACTCTCCTATTTCAAAAAGGTCGTAACTCCATGATTGCCCTTTATAAAAAAGTTGTTTAAAGGAGCTAATGCAACAATCAAGAGGATGTCGCTTAGCATTAATAATTGTTGCATTGGGTAAAATTAATTTCAAAAAACCAAGGTTTGCAAAGTTATTTGGCATCTTATCAATGAAACGGGGTTTCCCAGTTCTATATCGTTGAGTTGTAGTGAGATAACTCTCACCGAATTCTATAAATTCAGCATCGGTCATGCCAGTTACAGCACTTGGATACTTAATCCCTCTGCCTCTTGATTTCGTAAGCTTACGACCCAATAGAGGCAGGTCTGGCAGTTCTTTAGTGCCTTCTACAAGGCTATGACTCGCAAGAATTTGTTCTACCAATGTAGACCCTGAACGAGGCAATCCCACAATGAATATGGGTGCATTGCTTTGATTGCCCACCGAGCCTCTCTTTTGCTTCAAAAAATCCTCTGTGAAAGTATTTATTAATTCGTCATGAGTTACTTGAGTCTGAACGGCATCATATATTTCTCCTGATCTTCTCATGGTATTGCCATCCATAAAGTGATGCCAAGCCTCATCATATTTTTTCTCTTTTTCTTTCGCATTTGCTAAAGCAATGTGGAAAAAAGCCCTGTGCTCTTCCTGCATCATTTCATTTTTTACATGCTCTTCCATCTGTTTAATTTCTGATGCTTCAAACTGATATGTTTTCAAATTAGCTAAACTCCAATAGGCTTCTGCAAACAATGGTTGTGTTTTAATGCATTGCTTATAGGCTTCCACAGATTCATCAAAGCGTCCTACTGTCTTCAAAACATTACCTATGCCCATATTGCTACCCAGATGATCAGGTTCTATTTTTAAGGCTTCTTCATAAGCTGCTATACCGCCTTCATGATCGCCTGATTTGGTCAAAATACCTCCACGAACCATGAACCCAAAGGGCAGGTCCGGTTGAAGCTTTATCACACGTTGAACTGCATCAAGCGCTTTACCGAACTCATCTGTGTCTGAGTAAGCTTCAGCCAAGTCAGACCAGGCACCAGCAAATTTTGGTTTTAACTCTACCGCCCGTTCCAAAAGAACAATGGCATCGTCTTGTTGTTCAAGTTTTGACGCAATGGAGGCAAGCAACCTCAAGCCATTAACATCATCGGGTTTTTCACGCAGAGCTTGTCGACAGATTTTTTCAGCTTCCTCAATTTTATTTTGTCTGAGCAACTGAGCGGCAGAAGCCAGTTTTTCTTGTATTGGATCCAACTTTAGAGCCTTTTTGTACGCTTCTTCTGCTTCTTGACGTCGGTCCAATGCCGAAAATATTTTCCCCAGTTTAATGAACGCGCTGGCATTTTTCGGATTAAGTTCAATAGCTTTTTGAAAAGACTCAATCGCTTTTTCTGGTTTGTTTTGTCCCAGAAGTGCATTGCCAAGTTCTTCATGGGCCTGAGGAAAATCTGGAAACATTCTAAGTGTGTGCTTCAATCTCTTGACTGCAGCACCCGATCGACCTTGGCGGATCATTGCTACACAAAGTAAGACTTGCAAATTTGGATCACCGCTGGTGATTTGTTTCAATCCAGAACGACATATTTTTTCTGCCATTTTTGCATCACCCGCATTCAAAAAAGCTTTCGCTCTATTGAAGGATGCTTTTAGGGCTGCAAGTTCGTTGGTAGCCATATTTTTCTTAGTTTTAAAAGCGTTATTTTACAAAAAATTACGCTTTTTTTGCTTTGCTTTGCTGGTGTATCACCAAACCCGCAATGGATACCCCGATGGTGACGACAGCTATCAGAATTGTTGCCAATGCATTGATATCAGGTGAAATCCCCAAGCGTACTTTTGAAAAAATCAACATCGGTAGTGTGGTTGCACCAGGCCCAGACACAAAACTTGCAATGACAAGGTCATCCAAGGAAAGGGTAAACGAAAGTAGCCATCCTGAGATCATAGCTGGGAATATTATTGGCAGGGTAATATCCCATATCACTCTCGCTGGCCTTGCTCCAAGATCCATTGCAGCTTCTTCTAATGATTCATTAATTTCTGTTAATCGAGATTGGATAATTACTGCGACATAAGCCATTGAGAAAGTAATGTGTGCAATCGTGATTGTGTTCATGCCTCTTTGACTAGGCCAGCCAATAAGATTTTGAAGATTGACAAAAAGAAGCAACAAGCATAGACCAGTTATTACTTCTGGCATCACCAATGGAGAAGCAATCATTCCGGTGAACAGCATGCGTCCTCTAAACTGTCTTAATCTTGCTAATACCAAGCCCGCCATTGTCCCAAAAATAGTTGCACAGGTTGCCGTGATTGCTGCGATTTTAAAGCTTAATAGGGCAGCATTAAGAATATTCTCATTATTAAACAATTCCATATACCATCTGATTGACCAGCCACCCCAAACAGTAACTAGTTTTGAATCATTAAATGAGTAGATGATGACCAAAACAATTGGAATATAGAGGAACGCAAAGCCAAAACATAGCATGGAGAATATGAATGTGGATCTTTGGTTCACGATTCGCTCAAAAGTTCCTGGTTTTGTCTTTTTTGAAAATAGACTATTGGTAACACCAACAAAAGCACCAGAACAATTGCGACTGCTGAAGCTACCGGCCAGTCTCTGTTTAAGAAGAACTCATCAAACAACACCCTACCAATCATTAATGTGTCAGCGCCGCCTAACAAGGCTGGTATAACATATTCACCAATGGCGGGGATGAACATCAGGCAGCATCCTGCAATGATTCCAGGTATTGAAAGTGGAAGCGTGACATCCTTGAATACTTCCCATCTTTTGGCTCCCAAATCCGATGCTGCCTCAAGCAATCTAATATCCAATTTTTCAAGGTTTGCATAAAGGGGAAGAATCATGAATGGCAAATATGAATAAATCATACCAATGTAGACAGCCGTATCTGTGTATAGAAGTTCCAAGGGTTCATTAATGACCCCTGTCCAGAGTAAAAATCCATTCAGTAACCCTTTTGTTTTCAAAATACCCATCCAGGCATAAACCCTGAGAAGAAATGAAATCCAAAAAGGGATAACCACTAGTAAGAGGAGGATATTTCTAGTGGGTTGTGGCGATCTTGCAATGCCATAAGCAATCGGGTAACCGATCAGTAGTGCGAAAACAGTCGAAATAAATGCTAATTTCACTGAACTCAGATAAGTCACAAAATAGAGAGAGTCTTGAAAGAGATATTTGTAATTATCAAATGTGGTGTAGATCGACATAACCCCGTCATCACTCTTCTGAAGCAAAGGAGTAAATGGTGGTTGTGCAACGATTGGGTCAGCTAGGCTAATTTTTAGAACAATAAGGAAGGGCGCCAAGAAGAACAACAGAAGCCAAAAATACGGTATGGCAATAATAAGATTTTTCCAGAGCCTTTCTCTGAATGAATTATCTACATTGACCAGTAATCCAGACACTATTTATCCAATACAATTAGACTTTCTGGCTCCCAAGATAGATAGACCTGATCATCCCATGTGATTGTATCCTCTATCCTGACTCTGTTTTGTTTACTGACTTGGATGATGTCTCCATTGGTGGTCCTTACTCGAAAGATTGAAAGATTTCCAAAATATCCAAAATCTTCGACAACCCCAGACACATAATCTATATTTTCATTACTCGGCTGTTGCTTATCAATGATTACCTTCTCAGGCCTTAGTGCAACTGAGAGATCTGTGGCATGAATTGCTTGACTGGGATTTTGCATGACAATATCACCGCCTAGTGCTTGACAACTTATATTCAATCCTTGCTCATCAGAACTTATGATCTTGGCATCAAACATGTTGATGTTTCCGATAAAGTCCGCAACAAATTTACTGTTAGGATGCTCGTAGATTGAATTTGGCGTTCCAATCTGAACGAATTCACCTTCCTCCATTACTGCTATCCGGTCTGAGAGTGTCATGGCTTCTTCTTGATCATGGGTGACGATCACAAAGGTGACTCCGAGTTCTTCTTGTATGTCCATAAGTTCAAATTGAGTGCTTTGTCTCAATTTTTTATCCAAAGCAGCTAGGGGCTCATCAAGAAGCAGTACCTTTGGTTCCTTAATTAACGATCTTGCAAGCGCCACTCGTTGAGATTGACCTCCTGATAATTGATTAGGTTTTCTTTTTCCATAATCAGAGAGTTTTACCAGAGCAAGCATTTTCCTGACTTTGTAATCAATCTTTTCCTTGGTTTCACCGTCTTTTCTGAGTCCGTAGGCTATATTGTCAAAAACTGTCATGTGAGGAAACAGAGCATAGCTTTGAAACATTATATTCACGGGACGTTTATAGGGCGGAACATTGGTCATGTCGATTCCATCAATAAAAATTTTACCTTCAGTTGGAGTTTCAAGCCCTGCCATCATTCGTAATAATGTGGTTTTACCGGAACCAGAGGCACCAAGAATTGAGAAGAGCTCTCCTTTCTTAATGTTGAGATCTACTTTATTAACAGCAATGACATCACCAAAATGCTTGCTAATTTTCCTTATTTGAATAAATGCCTGTTGATTTTCAGTCATATTTTTTCTCGTTTATTACTTTCTTTTTTGCCCGGTTTTGAATCTAGTAAATATTCTGGTTTTCATTCTATTGTACTTTGGTGGATCTACTGGGGTCAGAGATAAACGGTTCATGATCTCAGGCGTCGGATATATTGCAGGATCTTCCCTCACACCATCTTTAAGGAATTTATCAGCAGATGGAAGAGGACTGGCATAGTGTGTGAGGTTGACAAAATCCGCACTAACTTCTGGTCTCGTCAGGTAATCGATTAATAAATAGGCATTTTTTATGTTTCGCGCATCATTGGGTATGACCATGATATCCAACCACAGTAGACTGCCTTCTGAGGGCACGAAGTATTTAAGATTGATTTCTTTTCCAGCTTCCTCAGATCTCATTTTAGCTGTGGCATAGTCTCCCGCCCAACTTTGGGACATACATAAGTCTCCGTTTGGTAAATCATTAAGTAATGTCGTAGAGGTAAATTTTTTTATATAGGGCCTCACTCCTAGTAATAAATCTTCTGCTTCTCTGAGTGCTTTTGGATCTCTTGAATCATCGGGATAACCTAAGTACATAAGAGCGGTTGGTACCACATCGGTTGGCGAGTCTAGAACACTAATTCCACAGTCTGCAAATTTAGAGACTACTTCAGGATCAAACAGCATATCCCCACTACCGATAGGAGCATCGGGGTATCTTTCAAGAATCATATCCTCATTATAGGTAATACCTGTGGATCCGTAGCTATAAGGAATCATCATATTGTTGCCAGGATCGACCACACTCAGCATTTTCAAGAGTTCAGGGTTGATTAATTCATAATTTTTTATTTTTGATTTATCTATCTCATGAAAAATGCCAATTGGCATTAATCTTTTGGAGTACATAGCTGAATGCATAACGAGATCATATCCAGAATTGCCGCTTAAAAGCTTTGCTTCAACAATTTCAGAGGAGTCATAAGTATCATAATTGACCTTAATTCCATATTCTTCTTCAAAGTTTTCAATAGTATTTTCGCCAATATAATCGGCCCAGTTATAGAAATTAACAATCTCCTCAGAATGCGATGCCTGAGTAATCAGAAGTATTAAAAATGTTAATTTAAAAATTTTCATCATTATTTGAATAAAGAGTATAGATTATCTTAATTCTTATTAAGATTTTTTGAGCTTTCATTCCTTCTTAAATTAGTCAGAAGAACGCCCATAATAATTAACAAACAACCCCCTAGCATTGTCAATGTTATTGTCTCTTTTAGCAAAAGATAAGCCCAAAGCATTCCAAAAATAGGCACGAGCAATGCCACTAAAGAAGTGCTGATTGGCCCAACCCTTTTAATGAGAATGAAGTACGGAAGATAAGCTAATCCGGTGCAAAAAATCCCTAGAAAAACAACACTCCCGACAACTTTCAAATCCCAGTTGTCCATAATAATTGGATCCAGCAGCAAAAAAGGTGTGATCATAATTGTTGCAGCAACCATGGTTATAGCTGCCATAACCCCAGTATCGACTACATTTAATTTATAAATATAACTCATAGAAAGGCCGTACATGGCAGCACCTATCATTGCCACCAGAATTGGTAATCGTGAAAATTCCAAAGACTCGTAACCCACAAATACCAATAGTCCTGACATCCCAATCAGTATTCCCAGAAACTGAAACCATTTGAATTGAAAATTCAACCAGAGGATTGAAAACAAAAAAGCAAAAAGAGGAGTGCTGCCATTAATAACAGACATGGTGCTTGCATTAATTTCCAATGCAGCATATGAAAAGCAATAAAATGGCAATGCCACATTCGTAGCACCAATTAAAATGATGGGGAATATATTCTCCTCAATCATTTTAAAATGTTCTTTTCTAATGAAAAGGACTCCTAAGAGTAGTGAGGCTAAAATCAATCGTGAAAATACCAGGCCTACTGCACCAATTGCAGGCGCAGCAATCT
>LUMJ01000327.1_pt1 | contig 21712 bp, 21 predicted proteins | sample 729631 | NCBI WGS metagenome assembly LUMJ01 (sample SAMN03860266, study PRJNA289734) | marine metagenome | biome: seawater column; feature: ocean; material: water; isolation source: Red Sea water column Station 22 - depth 500m | place: Saudi Arabia: Red Sea | collected 2011-10-15 | depth 500 m
TACTTTAAGCGTCTCGCCCTTTTTTTGAGGAATTTCGACTGGCACAATTTCCTCCGCAAAACGTCCGTTTGCCATGGCCTTCGCGGTTTTTTGCTGAGAGCGCAGTGCAAAGGCGTCCTGGACTTCCCGTGATATCTTGAATTCTTCAGCCAGATTTTCAGCTGTTTCAGGCATCGAATCAATTCCGTATTGTTTCTGCAGAACCTTGTTTACAAAACGCCAGCCGATGGTTGTGTCAAAAATCTCCGCAGAACGCGAAAAGGGTGCAGTGGCTTTCCCCATCACAAACGGTGCGCGGCTCATGCTCTCAACACCACCAGCGATCAACAGCTGCTGATCTCCTGATTTGATTGCTCTTGAGGCAATTCCCACCGCGTCAAGTCCGGAACCGCAAAGACGATTGACTGTTGCTCCAGGAACAGAGATCGGCAATCCTGAAAGTAAAGTTGCCATGCGAGCTACGTTACGGTTATCCTCTCCGGCCTGATTCGCGCAGCCTAAAATCACATCATCAACAGTTTCCCAATCCACTCCGGGATTTCGTTCCATCAATGTTTTGAGTGGGATGGCCGCCAAGTCATCTGTGCGCACACCGGACAATGCTCCGCCGTAGCGTCCCACCGGAGTGCGGATGCCGTCACATAAAAATGCTTCTGCCATTTTGATTTGTTAGAAGTTAAATGTTCAAAAAAATGATATTTCTAATTTCAACCAGCATTTAATGCTTACTAAGACATCGATTCAGTGCCTTCCACTCACCCACCGCCCCTCTCCCTTCGACTCCTCTCAGGGAGCATAAATCTGCTGGTTGAGCGGAGTCGAAACCAGCAAGGTGAGGAAAGGTTTTACAACAGCACCACTGCATTTATGGCCTTTGTTTCACTTCGACCTGAATTATAAAAAGGTAAATGCAATAAAGAAGCTTCAACTTAGCTTTACCTTTTCACGAAGCCAGTCCGAAACCTGATAACGATCTCCATATATCTGACGCAAATTTTTCAAAGTTTCCACCACAGCATTATACCCCCAAAGCTCAGCCCACTCCAGCGGACCAAGAGGATAATTCACCCCTTTTCTCATAGCCAGATTAACACCTGCAGCATCTGCCACATTTTCCTGCACCAGCATTGATGACTCATTTACCAGCATTGCAACTATGCGCGTGAGTACCATGCCGGGAATGTCCTTGATCACAGAAAGCTGTTTGCTGCATGTCTGAAAAAGCCCAACTGCCTGCATCAGAGTATTGTCCGGACACTTTGAGTCCGGCGCAAGTACAATTCGTGGCGACTGCCCAAAATCAAGGCATAGATCCAGCGATATAACAGAGCTCCCGATTTCTGCTGCACGATCCAAAGAGCTTTTTCCGTTTGAAAGCACCACAACCCCGCCCTGTGGCAAGCGTATTGCTCCATTGCCGTCAGTGGTTTTAATGTCTATTGTTCCTCCCTGTAGTAGTTTTAACAGGGATTCCGGAAGTTTTTCGGCACCTTCAATTGTAATTGATTCCGGAGGAGAACATTCTTCAGCATTTTGTGGAACCGGTATTTCAGAGTCCGACTTGTAGTCAAAAAACCCTTTTCCAGATTTTCTGCCAAGTTGTCCGGCATCAATCAACTCTTTTTGAAGTACAGACGGATCAAAGCGTGGATGACGGTCAAAGCTTTCCCATATTTGACAGGTTACTTCATAATTCACATCAAGCCCGATTAAATCCATCAGCTCAAACGGTCCCATTCTGAAACCGCCGCAATCGCGCATAATCGCGTCACATGTGGAAGCATCCGTCCCCCCTTCCCTGAGAATTACAAGTGCCTCACCATAAAAAGGCCGTGCCGCCCGATTCACAATAAATCCCGGACTGCTGCGGACATGTACCGGACTTTTTCCCCATTTTTCTGCCAGAGAGAAAACTAAATCGGCAATCCCTGGATCGGTTTTGTCCGCGCGTATTATTTCCACAAGAGCCATCAGTGGAGCCGGATTAAAAAAGTGCATACCCGCAAAATGTTCCGGACGTTTTAGAGTATCACAAATTTTTTTCAAATCTATGGACGAAGTGTTTGTAGCTAATATTGCCTCCGCCTCTAATGTTGACTCCAGCCGACAGAACAAATCCTGTTTTATTGCCAGATTCTCGATAATCGCCTCAATTACAAGTTTTGCCTGAGACATTTCTTCAAGGTCATGAACAGGGCTGATATTATTCAGAATCTGTGTTTTTGCCTGTTCAGTAATTTTTCCTATTTTTACAGAGCTATGAAGACGCTGCTCGATAAATTCTATTGCAGCCTGTGTATGTTTTTTGGAAACATCATATAGCATTACAGGATGTCCCGCTGTAGCAGCAACCTGAGCAATTCCTCTGCCCATTGTTCCGGCACCAATTACCGCTACCGGATAATTTCCTGCTTTAATTTCCATAAAATGACATATTTGATATGAATAGAAAAAATAGTAGATTCTGCTACATATTATGTATGAAGGACGTTTCACTCTAGCCGACCAATTAAACTCCTGCAAATGGAAAATTAGATTCACACGATGCAAATGCACTTGAAAACCTGACAAGATTCCTCTAAAGTGCCCGATCATGGTCGAAGCATCTGCAACAATTTTTAACAAAATAAAATCAACAAGAGTAATATGAAACCTCAAATTCGCAGAATTGTGATTCAGGTTGAAGAAATTCATAATGAGATGGGCCAAATGATTGATCCTCCTGCCAGAAAAGCCACTGTCGCCGCGGTAATAAAAAATCCGTATGCAGGACAATATGTTGAGGACCTGGAACTTCTTTATGATTTAGGGGCAGAAATCGGCGGGCTGCTTGCACGAAAAGGCGTGGCAGCGTTGCAGATAAAGCCTGCTGATATAATCAGCTACGGCAAAGGAGCGATTGTGGGACTGGATGGAGAAATTGAACATGCTGCAGCAATTTTGCACCCCCGCTTTGGAAAACCTGTGAGAGAGGCAGTTGAAAAGGGAGACGATATAATTCCTTCCACAAAAAAAACCGGCGGTCCTGGATCAGTGCTGGTAATGCCTTTAACAAACAAAAACAGCATTTGGAGTTTTGATCACATGGATGCCACCGAAATCAGCCTCCCCGATGCGCCTCGGGAGGATGAGATTGTTGTAGCGTTGGCAGTCGCAGATGGTGGTCGTCCACTGGCTAGAATTGGGAAATAACCGAACAACCAATCAACTGTTGCTGCCAGCATCAACAAAAAGTATAAACTGACAACTAGCTGAAAACACAAAGGATACAAAATGTTTAAAGTAATGATTCTGCTAAAGCGCAAAGAAGAACTTTCAAAAGATGACTTCAAAATCTGGTGGATGAACGAGCATGCAAAACTGGCGACTCAGCTGCCGGGATTGAAGAAAATTTGTTTCAACCTGGTAAAAAACGAAGATTCTTTATATGACGGTGTATCCGAACTCTGGTTTGATTCTGAAGATGCTTTTACCGAATCTTACCAGTCAGAAACCGGAAAATCTGTTATTGCTGATTCAATGAAACATGTCAGCAGCAGAAACGGTTTGATTGTTGAGGAAAACATGTTGTTAGAACAGAAATGATTTATAAACTTGCAGTCTTTTCAATTATATGTTTACACTGAGCATTGGGAGACAGCAGCAAATTAATGCACTTGCAGGAAAAACTTTAGATAAGGAGGAATCTAATATGAGAAATACTATAATAATCACAGCAGCATCAATAATGCTGTTGGTTATTTTTTATGGTGAGTCATCATTTGCAGACTCGCATGGAATTATCAAGTATCGTCAAAACGTGATGAAATCAACGGCCGGGCACATGGGAGCAATTGTTAGCATTTTGAAGAACAGCCTTCCGATGCAAGCTCATGTGGCAGATCACGCACGCTCCATGATGCAAAACAGCAAAATGACTCTGTCAATGTTTCCAAAAGGTTCCGGTGAAGGAAGAACCAAGGCTAAACAGGAAATCTGGGGAAACTGGTCAAAATTTGAATCCGCGGCAAAGGCCTTTGAGCGTGAAAGCGCCAAACTGGCTGAAGTAGCGGAAAGTGGAGACATGGAAGCATTTGCCAAACAAGTCCGGACAACAGCTAAAACTTGTGGTGGCTGCCACAAACATTTCCGGGAAAGAGACTAATACAACATCTTAGCAATAATGTAATATTGCGTTCCATGAGCGTAGTCGAAGGGAACATTCATACGTGATGGATGTTTCGACTCCGCTCAACCAACTACAATAGATGTAATAAAAGTGTTCCCTGAGCATAGTCGAAGGGAACAGTCTTACGTGATGCATGTTTCGACTCCGCTCAAACTGCTACTGGGATGACATATTTTTGTTAGCTGGACGCTGTAATAAAAGGAGGTCACATGAAATTGTCTTTGTCTATTTTTTCATTACTTCTAATATTCCTTTTCAGTCTTGGCTTGGCCGTTGCGGATCCGTCTTCTTCCGATTATGACGATGACCCGCCAAAACCGGTGAATGCAGATTATCAAAGAGGCTACCTGGAAGTCTCAAACAGCAATTACCAGCTTGCTATCAAATACCTGTTGAAGGCAGCAAAAACGTCTCCGGATGATGCGGATGTGTATAATTTGCTGGGATTCTGTCACCGAAAACTGGATAAATTGGAAGAGGCATTCAAGTATTACAACAAGGCCCTGAAACTGAACCCACGTCATCTTGGAGCCAATGAATACATAGGTGAGCTTTATTTGCGTACAAAAAATCTCAAAAAAGCCGAAGAGCATTTGGAAGTGCTGGATGATGTTTGTTTTTTTGGTTGCGATGAATTTGACAATCTCAAAGAATCAATTGAAAAATATAAGAAAAGCATGGAGTAAATCGTGTGGTGGCAGCCACAAGCTCTTCCGGTAAAAAATAAGTTAATTCCTGCTTTATGTCGTTTAGGATTCTGGCTTTGCCTGTTCTTGATCATTGTTAATCAGGCCGCAGGGCAGAGCCTTATTGACACGGGCAAGTACATTTTCCATGCTTCCGGTGGATGCAGCTGCCATACGGACACAAAAAATGACGGTGCGTTTCTTGCCGGAGGCAAGCCGATCAAAACACCTTTCGGCACATTTTACGGCACCAACATCACGCCTGATCCGGAAACCGGAATTGGAAAATGGAGCGATGATGATTTCATCCATGCCATGACTAAAGGCCTGAGTCCCGAAGGAAATCATTATTTTCCGGTATTCCCTTACACTTCTTTCCAATGGATCACTCACGAAGATTTGCTGGCTCTCAAAGCCTACCTTTCTTCAATTCCTGCTGTTCGTCAAAAAAATCTTCCTCACGACCTGATTCTGCCTTTCGGCAGGCAGGCCGCCATGATTGTCTGGAAAAATGTAGTTTGGTCGCCTCAGCCTTTCATATCAAAACCTGAAAAATCTGAAAGCTGGAACCGGGGGAATTATATTACTCAGGCGCTGGCACATTGCGGGGAATGTCACACACCAAGAAATCTTCTGGGGGCGCTCAAAACGGATATGCACTTTTCAGGATCAAAAGAAGGTCCGGAAGGTGAACTGGCGCCAAATATTACTCCGGACATAAATACCGGAATCGGTGACTGGAGTAAGGTTGATATCAGCTATTTTTTAGAAACAGGAATCAAGCCTGACGGAGATGATACACAGGGCTTAATGCTGGAAGTCATTGAGCATGGTTATCAGCATTTACGGCAGGAAGATTTGGACTCAATTGCAGAATACCTGCTTTCTCTTCCACCGATAATAAATGATTTGAAAGCCGAATGATCCCTGCAGAGGAAACTTAAGCCCATGATTCTATTGTATGTTTGATTATCATGCGATTAATTTCTAGTATCATAGAAAAAAGTCATGTCTATTTTCCAGTAGGGTCGAAAATAGTCTGGGTGAATGGAAAATCCGCTTCATCAAGTTAACAACACATTTAAGCTTTGAAAGCTCAGGCGAGGTAGGTTGCTCGTGGACTGCGCTCCATCGTGTCAATCATTTCGTGTACCAGAGGCGTAATGAGTTCAACTTTGATGCCGGTAAATCCGGTGTCGTCCCAGCGGTTGTTGGTTTCGTCCGGATCGCTGCGCAAATCATACAACTCACCCCACGGCATCCCTTAGTAGAGTGTAACCCGATAATCATCTGTAATCAAACTACGGACCCTTCATCCACCTCACGAAGAGAAATCTTTTCGCCGCCGCGATTGAGGATTGTCTTCAGCCGTCCAGTGATGGAGAGATAGCCCTGCGCGTCCATGACACCTTGGTCTCCAGTCCGAAACCAGTCGTTGGTGAAGTTTTCCGCATTTGCTTTGGGGTTGTTTTCGTAGCCGCTGGTCACTTTGTCACCACGTATGACGATTTCCCCGATTTCCCCCTTTTGCAGCAATTTCCCGGTCTCGTCAATGATGGCCACTTCCGGACCCGCCGCAATGCCGACCGTGCCCGCCTTGCGCTCCGCAGGGGGCAGGGGATTGGAGGACATTTGATACGATGCCTCGGTCATGCCGTAGACTTCGATGACGGGAGCACCGAAGGTGGCTTAGAGCTCCGCGAATACCTGGGACGGCTGAGACGACGACGAAGACCGGATGAAGCGCAGCGGCACTGAATCAATCACGTCTCGGTTTTTGTCCGCCCGGGAAAGAACGGCCTGGTGCTTTGAGGGTACTGCAGTGTACCAGGTGGGTTTTGCTTCATTCATCCAGTTGAAAAACCTGAGCGCATTGAATCCGGGAGTGCAGTGGATAGAGGCTCCGGCACCCAACGATGACAGCACTGCGTCGATCAGGCCGTTAATGTGGAAGAGCGGCATGACGTTAAGGCACCGATCTTCAGGGGTTAGCATAAGTAATTTGGCAATGTTGTCGTCAGATGCGGTTACGTTCTTGTGGCTCAGCGGCACGATCTTGGGGCGTACCGTGGTTCCGGACGTATGTAAAATCAGGGCAATGTCGTCGGCTTCGCTGGGACCAGAATGCTCAGCTCTGTTTCCGGAATTGCTTATGAGATCAAAATCTCCGGCTGCTCGGTCAGTTCCCGTGATCAGTTCAATGATTATAATGCCCAATTTCCTCGCGGCCTCGACGACAGGAGAGGTGCTGCCTGCCTGAACCACCAGGGCTTTCGCCCGGAGATCTTCCAGATAAAACTCGAATTCATCCTGCTTGTATGCCGGATTGAGGGGTGCCGTGGTTGTAACTGTGGAGATCGCCACAAAGGCCGTTGCTATTTCAGGTCCGTTTGGCAGGACAATCGCAACCCGGTCATTGCGACCGATTCCGATGACATTGAGTGATTCGCGGGTGCAGCCAGCCAGTTTACGGCAAGAATCACATGGTAAACTTTATATAATTTCATAGTTAAGTTATATTACTAACTCAAATCAGCATTCCATTAATTATTTACTGTCCAAACACATAATTGATTCAGCATCCTCTGGTATGGAAGGAACCCCAGAATTGATACAGCATGGAGAATGATTTTGAACAAAACTAATGCTGCTAGCACATTTGCAAAGAAACATCTTGAAGAAAAAACAGGACTTACCGAATTTGTACTGCTTGCGGCACTGTTGCAATCACTTGTGGCATTGTCGATTGATGCCATGCTGCCGGCATTTCCTAAAATCGGACAAGACCTCGGAGTCACCGATGCTAATGACGTCCAGCTTGTGGTCATGGTTATGTTTATGGGCTTTGCCCTCGGCCAGATTGTGTATGGCCCGCTTTCCGACAGCCTGGGACGCAAGCTGCCAATCTTCATTGGCCTCGTGATCTACATCTTTGGCAGCCTGATCTGCATATTTTCTGAGTCCTTGACGATGCTGCTTAACGGACGGTTTTTACAGGGATTCGGTATCGCAGCCCCACGTATCGTAATGAACGCCATTATACGAGATAAGTTCGAAGGACGGTCGATGGCCCGTGTGCTGTCTTTCGTGATGGCCGTTTTCATACTAGTACCAACCATCGCCCCGGCTATTGGCCAAGGAATCTTGTGGCTGTCCGGCTGGCGGGCGATCTTTGTGATGTTTCTGCTTAGTGCATCTACAGCCCTTTTATGGTTCGCCCTCAGGCTTCGGGAAACACTGCCTGCGGAAAAGCGTGTTCCGTTGTCCTTCCGGCATCCAATGGCAGCACTGGTTGAAATAATGCGGACTCGTACTGCGTTGTGCTATACGATTTGTATTGGGCTGGTGTTCAGTCCATTCATAGCTTACCTGAGTACAGCCCAGCAGGTCTTCGTTGGAGTCTACGGCCAAGTCGAATTGTTTCCGGCATATTTTGCCATTGTGGCCCTTTCAATCGGCACCGCATCTCTGCTAAACTCCCGCCTTGTATTGACCTTCGGCATGTACTCTCTTGCGTTCTGGAGCATCTGTGTATTGACCGTCCTTTCGCTCGGCTTTACAGTCCTGTTGCAAACCATCCTGCCAAAACCTCCATTGTGGGGATTTATGGTTTTCCTGATTCCGGCCTTCTTTTGCCTTGGCCTGGTGTTCGGCAATCTCAACGCACTGGCTATGCAGCCACTGGGACACATTGCAGGGGTGGGTGCATCTGTGATCGGTTTCTTGTCGATGCTGATTTCAATTCCCGCCGGAATAGTGATAGGCAGGGCGTTTGATGGCACGGTAGTGCCGTTGGTTACAGGCTTTGGAGTGTTTGGATTTTTGGTCGGGGCAGTCATGCACTGGACTAAAAGGAAAAGCAGTATACCCTCTTTATTTACGCCTGTCCAGGAAAAGCGTGATTAGATGAGCTGTTGAATGTCGTTCACAAACAGTTTTTGATCGATACGGTTACAACAGTTGTAAAGCCGTTAGTAAATGCCGCTCCAAATGGCTTCGGCCTGGGTTCCTGCAAACATCTCCAGATTGGCCCCGGCAATACCATTGTTATTATTCAAATAGTAAAACCCTGCTACTAGTTTGCCTACATTGCCTGTAAACGTTTGAGATGATTATTGTTCTTGCTTTGTACCAGCTCTTGGGTCCAGTTCCAGAGGTTTAGGCGCAGACTGAAACAACAAAGGGTCCCAGAACCGCGCCTACTGAATAAACCAGCAGTAAACCGCTTGAGATCACCACAAAATTTCCTCCATGAACATTATCGTTTATCAGCACAACACAAACGGAAGAGAGGGTCAGTGAGAAGGTTCCAAAAACAAATGCGGCCAACAACAAGATTATCAAAGAGTTTATACCGGCAACAATGATGAGGACAATTCAAGCAGCAGTATTAAATATGGGATATGGATAACAGTAGAATTATGGTCTTTGTACTCTCACAGAACAGTGGGGGGATATTTTCGAAATATAGAGTATTTGAGACCGGAGAAGCAACCAGGTTTCAGAAGAGTGAACTATTCAAATTGAAGAGCTGTTCTGTTCCCCGGAACATTTTATCGTACCATAGGAACAAAACACACAGCAGTCACCTGGTTTGGCCAAAATATCCTTGTTGCAGAACTTGCAACGGTGCATACGGATTCACATATCCGGAGGAACAATTTCCTCTGAGGTACTTCCACAATGCGGGCAGGAGAGAATTGAAGTGAGGTTTTCAATTCCGACTGGTTGAGGAATAGAGTTTTTAGTCATTATTAAATCGGAGCCGTTTTTTAACTCAGCAGCATTCCGCTGCTCATCCAGTAGTACATGATATAGCTCCCGGCCAGTATCAAAAAAAACGCAGAAACTTTCTGGATGTGAGGCATGAATTTGCGTAGATTTCCAACAATGAAGCCTTCTTTGAATAAGGCGATCCCCATGGTTAAAACCAGCAAAACTGCACCCATTCCCATGGCATAGCTGAGAAACTGTGTGATGCCGGAAAAGAAAGTTCCTGCCACCATAGCGCTGCCGGTGACAACCAGAAAAACCGGCAGGGTGCAGCTCAGGGATGCTGCTCCGAAAGCCATGCCAAACATGAAAAACCCACGTACACTCACCTCTCTGGGATCTCCAATACGATTGGCCAACTTTTGAGCCCATGCTGCCGAGAGATGATGTCCCCACAACATCCATAGTCCCAAGCCGACCAGCCCGATGCCAATCCACAGGGCAATCCAGGGCATGGCCACAACCAGCATTGTCCCTCCGGCAGAAAGCAGACCGCCCATGACAGCAAACAATACAGTGAACCCGGAAGCGACGATCAGGGCAACCCATAAAGCTTTCCACGCACGGCGAATTCTGGACCACCGATAGAACTCACTGTCCTCGGCGCCCATGTAAAGTGAAAGGTAGGCCGGCAGCATGGCAAAGCCACAAGGGTTAACCGATGAAACCATTCCCGCTCCAAAGGCATAACCCACAGGCAGCAAGTCAGCAAGTCGGCTGATCCATTCAGTAATCATCACCTGAAGTCCCATTACAAACTCTTCGTAACTTCCAGTTTAAGCTTTTCAAAAGAAAAGGAGTCCATACTTACATCCAGAATATCCTTAGTTCCTCCTTCCACGTTCTCATTGCTAATGAGACCAAGAACCAGAGCAATACAAAGTCGTTTCATGTTCCCTTTTTACCAAGGAAAAATTCACCATATTTTTATGTGGGTAATAGTAGCAATGTTCCTCACCACCTGCTCGTATTCACTGATAGATGTGAATAACAGCACACCCTTCTTTATCATTCCTTATTGATGTTAAATAAACAACAATCTCCATGGAATGAATGGGTTCTCTGTCTAGCGTCGGACAACCTATCTAATTCTTACAAGACAATGTATTAATTTATAAATTAACCATGCTAAGGTGTATCATATCACCCGGGAACAATTATATTTTCCATCGTAACAATAAGATTAGCAACTTCCATGTTGAAGGTGAAATCGGCAAGTTCCAAGCTATCCTTTTTTTCTAGGAGGGAAAAGCATCAATCCATCTACACGAACAAAAAGTCTTTTTGTAGTACAGTAACAACTATACTTTTGGGCTTTAACCAGTCACAGGCGGTTATATATAGTGTTGGGGGGAAATTCTTATCAGTTTTCAGAAACAGACAGGATTGCTTCACCGGAGCATTTGACTGAACCGAATGAACAGGAAGTTAGCTTAGTGTGGAGTTTGTATTATTTGCCGGACTGTCAAATTCTGCGTTCAGCAAAACAGACCAAAAAACCAGCACGACTTGGGGATAGTATCATGTTTGGCGGTCCGCACATCAATTAATTCAGCACCAAAAGCCTCGTCTCTGATTGCTTGAACTATTTGATCCGGACTTATGTAGTCTTCATCATAGACAACGACTGATTCTTTTAAAGTAATATTTGAAGAGATTACGCCTTTCAGACCTGAAAGGGTCGATTTTACAATCGCCACTCAACCGCCTCAGGTCAGTCCGGTTAGCGCCAGTATTGCTTTTTTATAATGAGGAGTTGGCTCTTGAGACAAAACCGGAGTCGTAAACAAAAGCACAATTACTCCAAGCATTAATACAGTATTTCGCATTTTTCATCCATTACATTGAAACAAGAAAAAAATCCACATAAGTCACAATAGCCATCAGTAAAGTAGAAGAAACAAGTGCTGCGATATTTAAACGTTTGTACTTCATTGGACAATCTTTCGCGGCACAGTCCTTTCTAAGTCGAAAAAACATCCAATATGCCGCAATAAGACCCAGTCCTCCGATAGGATACAAAATCATACGGAACTGCATCGTAAACAGCATAAAACTTCCTGTGACTAAACCCATTATTGCCAGCAACATTGGAATAACACAACAGACCGAAGCTGCTAGTGAAGTGACAATTCCGACTATTCCTGGTCTGATATCTGAAAAACTTATTAGCAATCCTTAATTATTTTTGATTTGCTTGAAAAAAATGTGGTAATGAAACTGATAGTTTTACTTTCATAATACACAGTTTGTGCCTTCCGGTTTTTTCAGCTTTATCAGCATTCAATGAATTCAATTCTAAAGTTTAACTCAAAACCAGAAAATAATAATTTTATCTTATGAATTTGTTTATAATTAATTTAAGCAGCCGAAAATGTCAAGATGTATTTTTGTCAGTCAAATAGTTTGTTTAATCGTGGGTAATAAAGTAAAAAATTTTACTTCTTCAAAAAGGCAAGTATTCGAGGACAGCATCAAGAGTTTTGATTTCCAAAACCGGTGTACCGGGCAGACGTTCCGGAGCTTGCGCAAAACGATTGACCCACACAGCCTGAAAACCATAAGTAGCCGCTCCGGAAACATCCCAGGCATTTGAGGAAAAGAACAGGATTTCTTCCGGATTACATGCAAGATGATTGGTGGCCAATTGATAAACCTGCGGCGATGGTTTGAAAATACCAATCACGTCCACTGAAATAATCGCATCCAAATTTCCTTGCAAATGACTATTGCCTACTCCTGCTTCAAGCATTTCCGGAGATCCATTGGAGAGAATTGCAGTACCTATACCTCGCTGCTTTAATTCACGCAGAGATTCCGGAACTTCCGGATAGCAGGCTAATTCATGATAGGCGTTCAGCAGGTCTTTCCGTAAACTGCTGTCTTCAATCTGGTGTGAATCCAAGGCATAATCAAGAGCGTCTTGAGTCACCTGCCAGAAATCCACATAGCGCTGCATCAGGCTGCGCAGCCAGGTGTATTCCAGCTGTTTTGTGCGCCATAAAGCAGAGACTTCCGGAGCTTTTTCACCCAGCCTCGCTTGATGACGGGAAGCAGCAGAATGAACATCAAATAGCGTTCCGTAGGCATCAAATACAGCTTGTTTAACAGATTTCAAAACAACAGGATTCATAGCAATTTTTCAGCAACAGGATTAGTTAACAACTCGAATGCATTTTACGGAACATCTCCGGACAAGGCAATGCCTAATCACCGGCGCGGAATATTAGAGTTTGGGGATGAAAAGCGTACCACGCAAACCAGAAGGCGTTGAGGCTCGGCAGCACTTTGCCGTTTGAATTACGTACGATTCCATTGCGGGACTCGAGCTTAAATTCGAGAAACAGCTTTTTACCTGCCACAGTATCTTAAAGAGGAGAATTTATTCTGGATAATTCCGTAAAAGGATAGGCTTTGAACTGACCATCTATTTCTATGCGGATCACCCGCTCTTTTGGATGATATTGACTGCTGCGAAATGATAATGGGAAATAAATGTCTCCGTTTACATCATAGTCTCCATAAGGCGAACGACTATAATCTCTGCGGTAACCGGTATCAAGTGAGAGAACTTTTGTGTTTGGATTCTTATTTTTCCATTCTTCCCAGGTTGTATGCTCAACCGGCACAGCAACAAGTCGTTCACCTTTACGCGGTCCGCTGATTGCCTGCCCCATTATTTGAGACCAAAGGGACGCACTCTCACGGTCATAGAGCAGCAGATCGCTGTTGTAGAGCAAACCTGAGACACCGAATGTTGTTTGTTTACCGTTGAAATCCCGCCGAAAGGCCATCCCTGTGCCGCAGAGCGGACAATATGTGATGGAGACGGGAACATCACCTACAGTATCATTCACGATTTCGTGCCAGTTTAGAATCGCAAGCGGATAAGCTCGGAAATCAGACTCGACTTCCAAGCCTAGGATTTGACTGTTTGGCAAAAGCCAATCTGCTTCTGATGCTGATACAAATTTTGGTGAATCTATAGAAGGTATCCCGTCACGCGGCGGACCGCCACTGAGGATTTCCTCCAGAGGTACCAGCGGATCAATGATGGAAAATCCATTTCGCTGTGCTGATTCCGCCTTTGCAGGAAAAACACAGAGAAACAGCGTCAAATGCAAAAGCAAAGTCGACAGGCGTGCGCCTGCCAACTTTAGGAAATCATATTTCCTTGAGTTCAGATTGCATCTTTTGTTGAAGAATGTTCCCAACATCTCCCAGTCCGTTGCTGGATGGATTTGCGGCATGGGGATCAATACAATTCAGATTTTCATCACCCATAACCCGCTTGAGCAATATTTCCTGGCATGGGTCTTCAACTTTTTCCTGGCATGGGTCTTCAACTTTGCTAATTTTACCTCCACGAGCGAGGTACTGCTCCATAGCTGACTGAACTTCTTCATGGCTAACATAGGATTTCGCTATTTTTGTATTACTATCCATAGTATCTCCTTAATTAACATGCAAATAAATGCAAAATGCGGAGTTTTCTCTGTTAAATCCATTTACAGAAAATTATTTTACTGCCAAAATCAAAGAAATTAAATAGGCAATTTTTTAACCGCTTAACTAAACAACAAGAAGTCATGCAAAAATCATGAATTTTTTTACTTATTTGCCTTTAAAATTACTAATTTTTATTTGATTCTTGTGTCATGACAATTCCAGCAAAATAGACAGGAATTAATGATGTGTATTAAAATTTTGGAAGGTGTTTATCTTTACTAAATTCAGATTAGATTTTTCCCTTTAATAACAATAAGTAATCAATGCTTTGGCAAATGTGGATTTTTTAGGTAGTAATGAAAAACTGGCTGCTAAAAGGAGGCTTATTTTTTATCTTTTTCAACTTTTTTATTCTGGAATTTACAAAGTAAGGCACGTCATTAACTTTGTTTTCTTTGAAATACAAATATTTGCCTGGAACATTTTTCCCTTTTCAGAACTATTCACCAAAATATTCCTCCCATCGATCAGCAGCATCTTCAGCAAATAATATTTTACATGCCTCCCTGAGACCATCTGATTTTTTTAAGTCTTCATGTTTCACTACCAAAGCCAGCTTGGACCGTCGTCTTAAAAAATCTTCCAGAGTAATAATCATTTCCCGGTCTGCAGCTTCGGTCAATTCACATTTAATGTAATCTGTACCATCTATTAAAGGTTCTGCCATTTTTGGTTCATTTTGAATATTTTCCAAAAGCCCGAAAGCCCGCTTGCCATAGCGTCGCCAAAGACGTGTGGACAGTTTTTCCGAAGCTCCGGAAGAAGTTAACTCATCAAGATTCATTTCATTCACTTTTTTATAGTATTTTTCACAAGTTGTCTTATCCGGTTCTCCGTACCATGTTTGGTTTAGTTCCGGAAGTGAAAATCCCAATTGCCTGACAGTTTCGCAGATATTATCACCAACATTAATACAGTCCGTGAGTTTTCCACCAAAAATGCTGATGTGCTTTTTCTGATGATTGACATCAATCTGGTGTTTGCGAGAGAGTTTGGTCCAGTCATCATTGCTATTATTATTCTCACCCGTCCCAACAACAAGAGGACGCACTCCGCAACGTTCAGAAATAATATCATCTTCAGTCAAAGGTTTGGGTAAATCCAGACGTTTGTTTATATTATCCAGAACAAATTCCCGATCATCTGCAGTGACCGCTGTTTCCGGACTGGAAACACGTGTATCGGTTGTTCCAATCATTGTCCTCTCACCCATTGGAATTGCGAAAAACATACGTCCGTCATCAGCAAAAAAAGTAAGCACCCTTTCGTTTCCAGTAATTTTAGGAACAATCAAATGAATACCTTTAGAAAAGATATGGCGGTGGACAGTTGTTTGTACAGAAAGCAGATTTTGCTGATCAACATAAGGTCCACAGGCATTGATAATTACTTTGCTCCGGATTTCAAATTTTTCTTTGTTCCTGTTGTTACGAAGTTTTGTCAACCACTCACCATTTGTAATCTGCTTACTTCCTAGGGATTCCACGTAATTGGCTGCTGTACAGTTGTTATCAAGAGCAGTGCGAATAAAACTGAAGACAAAACGCGCGTCATTGTCGTAGAGAAATGCGTCAGAATACTCAACCCCGCCAATGCTGTTAGCTGTGTTGATCACCGGCTCGTCTTGATTAATCTGTTGTGGAGTGAACAAACGCGGCTTGCTTGTGAAGAAATTTCCTATCCCCCAGTAAAGCAATGCTCCCCAATAAAGCATTCTGGAGGAATAACGAAACCCTTTTTCCAGATTAGTGTAAAAACAGATTTGCTTGATTGCGGAAGGATAAGAACGAAGAAGATGATTACGGGATTTGCAAAGCTTTCTCACAAGAGAAAACTCGTAGGATTCCATGTACTTGATACCACCCCAGATAAGGTTTGAAGAATTTTGACTGGTGCATCCGGCAAAATCACCTTTATCTACCAATGCCACTTGTAGGCCTCGTGCTGAAAGTGAAGCCGCCGCAACCGCACCGTTAATTCCTCCACCAATGATTAGGATATCGAAGGATTTACCAGTTAATTTATTTATGTTGTAGTTTCTTAGGCTCATCTCCAGACTTACCGCTATATTTTACTGAGCATTATTCTTTAGTAGATAAAATTCACTGAGTGGAAAGTTTTAGTGGTTGGTAGTTTTTTCTAGATATTTCATGGCTTGATCTGGAAAATCAGTTATGACTCCATCTACTTGTACCTGATTAAAAAAAATATGCAGTAGATCTTCAAACGTTTCGGCATAATCAGGTAACCGATCTTTCCGCAAGGTGTATGGGTGAACCTTGAGATTGAGGAGATGCGCCATTGTGACTAGTCCAGTTAATTTCAAATCCCCTGATATGTTTTTTCCGGTCACTACATGATTCATCCAGGGACCAATTCCGTCAGCATATCCTGCCACCTCATTTAGTCCAACCTCTGTTTTTAAATAATCAAAATCAGTGGAAGAGAGTCGCCAACGGTTTTCTCCAATTAACTGAGTCAGTTTGATCCTGGTTTTGTGCTTATGTTTTAAAGTTTTTAATACTTCTGCATCAAAAGACTGAATCCAAACAGGATCTGATGCTTCACGTAAATCATATCTTTCTAGGATAGCCAAAAGTTTTTTTGCAGGATCCAGCTTGTATTGACGATGAATTTCAGCACCTTTTATTTCAATGTATAAACCCATCTCACGTCCGTGACTTTGTTTGAGTCCATTTACGAGTTGTAACATTTCTTCAAGAGTAGGAACTTCGAAAAGTAACGACTCATGTGGGAATCTCCCTTTGAAAGCTGGTCCTGATCCTCTTTTTTTTGAACGTTCATGAACTCTTAGTTTTTTAATTTCCGCCAAACTAAATTCCATTGTATGATACTTTCCATCAGCACCTGAGCGGCCAGGGAATATTTCATCAACATTTGTGGTCGCATTAAGTGTAAGGTCATGCATTACAATCAGATGTCCATCTCTAGTCATCACCACATCCAGTTCTAGAAAATCAGCCTTCATTGCGAAGGCTAATACTGCGCTCTCAAGAGTGTGTTCAGGGAGATATCCAGAGGCCCCTCGATGTGCTATTACCAATTTTTCCTGAGAGGCAAAGGTGTTATAAGGGAGCGTTAAATAAATCATAACGACCCCACAACATATATGAAATAGTAGATATTTTTTATGGATCATGACCAAAAATCCATGTTTAGCACTAAGTCCACCCAGAGATTCAAAACGTAGTGATTACTTATTAAATATTTAACTATGAAGATTTTTTTCGGTAGGTAAATTCAATTGATGTTTAACTTAAAAAACTAAGATTGCCTACGAATCCAGATAGAATTTTAGAAATTATTAATTTAAAAAATACTTCCATTGCAATTTTATTTTGTAATAAACACCATTACCTCTAATTAATTATCTATCCTTTTACCGGTATCTCTATTGAAAAGGTGAATTGCTTCTGGAGAAATACTAAAACTCATCTCAGGCTGTCTATCTCTGGGATTGAATAAACCCTGAACCATCGAGACAATCTGCGTATCTGAATTTTTCAAAGTACCGTGTAATATAGTACTCGCACCTATCGGTTCAACCATTTTAATCTGCATAATAATTTTGCCTTTTTTATCTGGGATAAGGTCTTCTGGTCTCAATCCTGCCCAAATTTCTCCATTAAACTGAGTTAGACTTTTAAGTATAGTACCATTCTCAAGCTTTACACTTTGTCCGTCAGAGATTGCTTTGATTATATTCATCGCTGGACTGCCGATGAATTCTGCTGCAAAAATTGTTTCTGGTTTCTGAAAAACATCAAGAGGAGATCCTATTTGTTCTGCCACGCCCTCATTCATTACAACCATTCGGTCTGCCAATGTCATTGCCTCAATTTGATCATGTGTAACAAATAATGAAGTTGTCCCCAATCGCTGCTGCAAAGATTTAATCTCAAGACGCATTTGAATTCTCAGCTTAGCATCCAAGTTGGATAAAGGTTCATCAAATAAAAATACTGCAGGTTGCCTTACTATTGCACGCCCCATAGCAACTCTCTGTCTTTGTCCACCAGAAAGTTCTCGAGGTTTTCGGTCCAGTAAACCATCAAGTTCCAGCATCATAGCTCCTTGCCGTACTCTTTCGGCAATTTCAGACTTTGGTAAACCAGCTATTTTTAGACCATAAGCCATATTGTTAAAAACACTCATATGTGGATAAAGAGCATAATTCTGGAACACCATAGCTATGTTTCTGTCCATGGGCTCCTTGTCATTCACTTTTAGATTATCAATCAGAACATCTCCATCTGAAACATTTTCTAAGCCAGCTATCATGCGCAATAATGTAGATTTACCACAACCTGATGGACCAACTATGACAATGAATTCCCCATTCTCGACTTCCATGTCAATTCCATGGATGACTTTAACTTTACCAAAAGATTTGTGAACGTTTCTGAGAGTTAAACCTGCCATAATTTCATTTTTCTCTATCGGTTAGTCCACGAATAAAAAGTTTTTGCATAGAAATAACCACAATAATTGGAGGCAACATTGCCATTATAGAAGCTGCCATGACTACCGGCCATGGTGTCACATCATCTTGACCTCCTATCATCTGCTCTACGCCCATTATAACTGTATTCATTGAAGGATCAGTAGTCATTAGCAATGGCCAAAGAAACTGGTTCCAGCCATAGATAAACATTATTATAAAAAGAGCTGCAATGTTTGTACGACTGATAGGAATTAAAATATCAATGAAAAACCGCATAGGTTTAGCTCCATCAATCCTGGCGGCTTCAACAATTTCATCAGGAACAGTCATAAAAAATTGTCTAAAAAGGAAAGTGGCTGTGGCTGATGCTATCAGCGGGAATATCAATCCAGAATAAGTATTCAGCAGACCAAAACTAGCAACTACTTCATAAGTAGGTAGAATCCTAACTTCAACTGGTAGCATTAAAGTAAGAAATATTAACCAGAAAAATATGTTCCTCGCAGGAAATCTAAAAAAAACTATTGCAAAAGCAGATGTAAACGAGATCACTATTTTACCCACAGCAATACCTGTTGCAACTACAGTTGTATTAAATAACATCCTTGCTACCGAGGCAGACGTTTGTCCACTATCGCCCTCAATTAAAGCTCGACTGTAATTTTCTAGAAACTGATCTCCAGGCCATAAAGGCATGGGTGGATGAATCACCTCCTGATTTGTAACGGTAGAAGCTACAAAAGCTAACCAGAGAGGGAAAAATAATACCAACACTCCAGAAGTAAGACCAACATGAGTTAGCCAATAACTTATCCCTCTTTTTTCAACCATTCCTGACATCAGTAATGAACTTTTTTCTCTACAAATTTGAATTGTAAAATTGTTAAAATGCCTACAATAATTAGCAAAATAACTGACTGAGCAGCTGATGACCCAAGATCAAGGCCTACAAAACCATCTGAATAAACTTTATAAACTAGTATTGTTGTCGACTGTCCCGGACCGCCTTTAGTTATAGTATGAATGATACCGAAAGTGTCAAAAAACGCATATACAACATTCATCACAACCAAGAAGAATGTCATTGGTGACAAAAGCGGGAATACTATAGTCCAAAAACGCTTCCAAAAACGTGCTCCATCAATTGCTGCTGCCTCAATAATTGTGCTAGGTATAGCTTGTAAACCAGCCAGAAAAAACAAAAAATTATAACTCACCCTGCTCCATGTAGACACTGCGACAACCAATCCCATTGCTTCATTGTGATTTAATAGATGGTTCCAATCATATCCAAGTAAACCAAGGTACCATGAAATTAGACCAGTTCGAGTATCAAATAAAAACAACCAAAGAATTCCTGCTATCGCTGGTGCAACTGCGTATGGCCAGATCAATAATGTTTGATAGATTCCAGCTCCCTTAATCAAGCGGTCAGCTAGGACCGCAAGAAAAAGTGCTAACCCCATTGAAAAAAAAGTGACGAGCACAGAAAAAATAGCTGTTGTATAAAAACTTTCTTTGTAATAGGGATCTGAAAATAGGAAATCAAAATTAGCAAAACCTACAAATTTTGTACTTAGACCAAATGGATCAGGATTGAAGAGCGACCACCATATTGCTGTTCCTGCTGGATAAAAAAAGAAAATAGCTGTGATCGCTAATTGAGGGACTATAAGAAGGGCGGGTAAAAACCAACCTTTAAAATAAACACGTTTCTCCATCAAAAACTATGTAACATTTGTGGGGACATTTTCTAGTCCCCACAAAAATACTAACTAGCGGTTTGAAGATTCAAATCTACGAAGTAGGACATTACCCCTCTTAACCGCATCATCTAAAGCAGATTTTGCAGTCTTTTTACCACTCCATACACTTTCAAGTTCTTCGTCAATCATACCTCGAATCTGGTCAAAAGAACCCAAGCGAAGTCCTTTTGAAACAGAAGTTGGTGATTTTCGAGTCATCTGGATTCCAGCGATATCCGTCCCTGGGTTAGAATCGTAAAAACCTGATTCTTTAGTTTTTTGACTTGCTACAAGAGTCACTGGTAAATAACCAGTATTTTGATGCCAGGCAGCCTGGATAACTGTTGATGAAAGAAAACTAAGGAAAGCTGCAACCCCCTTATATTCTTTTGAACTATGCCCAGATAAAACCCATAGAGAGGAACCTCCAATAATTGTGTTTTGAGGTGCACCTTTTACACCTTCCCAATATGGTAAATGACGTATTTCAAAATCGAACTTTGCATTTTTCTTTATACCTGCGTAACCAGCTGATGATTCTGTATAAAGTGCACATTCACCAGCTCGAAAAGCTTTTCCACCCTCATTCCTGCGACCAGCATAAATAAATTTCCCTTCTTTGGCCCAATTGCCCATAGCTTGAATGTGTTTTATTTGTACTGGACCGTTGAAGACCAATTCAGTATCCATCCCTGCAAATCCATTTTCTTTTGTAGCAAAAGCAATATTGTGATATGCAGACATGTTTTCTAAATGGACCCAACTTTGCCAAGCAGTTGTCAAGGGACATTTATTCCCAGAGGACTTTAACTTATCAAGGGCAACTCCTACTTTTTGCCAAGTTGATAAATCCATGTCGGGATTGAGTCCTGCTTTTTTAAATGCATCCCTATTTACCCAGAGAACAGGAGTAGATGAATTATAAGGCATGGAAAGCATTTCTCCAGTGGTTGTAGTATAGTATCCTTTGACCGGACCGATAAAACCATCTGGGTTAAATTTTGCTCCAGCTTCTGACATCACTTCATACATCGGCTTAATAGCACCTTTAGCAGCCATCATTGTTGCTGTTCCTACCTCGAAAACCATTAAAATATGTGGATGTTTTTTTGCTCTGAAAGCTGCAATTCCTGCATTAAGTGTTTCTGAATAATTTCCTTTGCGATTTTGAACCACTATATATTCACTTTGAGCTGCGTTAAATTGATCTACTTGTTCTGCCAACAAAGTGCCCAAGCGACCTTTAAAAGCATGCCACCAATGGATCTCTGTTGCAGCAGCAACTGTTCCTGTAAAAAGGCAAAGTGCCATGATGGTTCCAACTAAATTCCTGATAATTTTATTCATGATGTTCCTTTCGTATAGA
>LUMJ01000496.1_pt1 | contig 21665 bp, 24 predicted proteins | sample 729631 | NCBI WGS metagenome assembly LUMJ01 (sample SAMN03860266, study PRJNA289734) | marine metagenome | biome: seawater column; feature: ocean; material: water; isolation source: Red Sea water column Station 22 - depth 500m | place: Saudi Arabia: Red Sea | collected 2011-10-15 | depth 500 m
GACCCACGCGGACGGGCTAGAGCGTTGAAAGACAACTCACCGGAAACGCCACAAATCTGGCGAACAGCACTTTCCGAGGAACATTATCCAACGTCATATGTTGGTGAGAAAGCTTGCGAGTTTCTGGAGGAACAAGACGACACTCCATTCATTCTTGTCGTGTCTTTTCCAGATCCCCACCACCCATTCACACCCCCAGGTCGCTATTTTGATCTTTATGATCCTTCCAACATCCCGCTGCCAAAAAGTTTTGGTCATCGAACCAGCGCCAGAAACGATTTACCTAACCATATTCAGCGGATGTATGAAATTGGCGCGGAAAAACCCGATGAGTTCTGGCCATTTCATACTGATGATGAAGCCACGCGCCGAATGATTGCGCTGAATTATGGAGCAATCACCATGATTGACGAACAAGTTGGCGTTGTGATGCAAGCCCTGAAGAATACGGGAAAATCCAAAAACACCAATATCATCTACATGTCAGATCACGGTGACTATATGGGTGATCATGGTACCGTTCTTAAAGGCGGTATTCATAGTCACGGATTGATCCGTGTGCCTCTAATCTGGTCGGATCCGGTAAATCGCAGGATGGACATCACGGGAATTCAAGGTAGTGCGATCGATTTTGCACCCACTCTTCTGCAAAAAGCGGGTCTGAAAGCCCCGTATGGAATGCAGGGTCGTGATCTTTTTGCTGATGATGTCAAAAACTTACCTGTACTGATCGAGGATTCCGGCTTCTTGATGGCATCGGATGATGGGCGTACCGCTTTCTGGTCGCTCGTTCATGATAGTTGGCGGATAAGCGTTTTCGAAGGATCTGATCTTGGTGAGCTTTTTAATCTTGGCGAGGATCCTAATGAGTTGAATAACCTGTGGGCTGATCCCGCTGCAACATCGCAGAAAATGACGATGATGCATTTGCTGATTGACCGGCAAATTGCCCTTCGAAGCAAGTCTCTGATTCCAACCCATCAAGCCTGAAGGGAACCGCATGGTCGGATCAAAAAATATTGGATATTGTTGGTTTAGTTGAAGTATAATTAAAAGATGAACACATTGTTCATATATGAACATATATAACTTAAGGTGAAATATGAAAAAAGAATACGTAGAATTAAATGCAGAGTCTTTACATAGTTCAAATTTAGCTTATCAATCCCAAGGGCGAGATTTAGATACTAATGAAAAAGCACTCGCTAAAGCTTTGATGAGTATTTTTGAGAATGGAGCGCATGATTTTAAAGATGTTGCTGCTGCTCTTACGAGTATGAAAGTTATTGCACCACGAGGTGGCCTGAAGGACTGGACAATTGACTTGCTTAATGAAGAGCTTATAGAAACTAATCATCAGCTTGATTTAGCCTACAAGGAAAACGGTTTTGGGGCTTGAATTTAAATATGTATCAAGGTTCTTTGTGGTTTCCGTTCGACAATTCGAAGCCTTAAGAGGTTTAAAAAATAATTCTAAATAAAAGGTAAATTATGTCAAAAACTCCACCTGAATTTCCAAAAATAGAGCCAGATAATGTGCAAATTCCTAATGGTAAAAGTTTTAAAGAATGGATTGAGAGTCGTACTGCTCGATATGAAACCCGAACAATTGATTGGAATGCACTAAAATTTCAAGCTGATTTTGATCCCAAATACAAGCGTGCTCAAATGCGATATATTGGAACTGGTGGTTCGGGAGTTAAATCGGATCCGAACGTTGTTCCAGCTGATCACTTCACATTTTCAACTATGGTTTTGCCTGCTGGTTGTGAAGGACCACTCCACATTCACTACGATGCAGAAGAAGTATTTTTTATTCTAAAGGGTAAAAAAATTAGATTATTTTTTGAGCACAAAGGTGAGGAAGTAGAAACAGTTTTGACAGAAAGAGATGCAATCTCAATTCCACCTGGCGTTTATCGCGGGTTGCGTAATGAAGGCCTTGAAGAGGCGCTGATGTGTGTCATGATTGGCAACCCAAAACCCGTGACACCTACTTATCCAGAAAGTCATCCGATTTCTAAAATTAAACGACCAGAGAATTAATAAAAAATGCATCAGGAGTGTAATTTATGCCAGATTTAGATAGAAACGCATTAATAGAAAATAGAATTAATAATGGAATATTGGGGCAGTGGTACCCTGTAGCCAAATCAGTTGAAGTGAAAAGCATTTCACCTCTTGGCATTGAAGCACTCGGAGAAAAACTTGTACTTTGGCGCGGAGACAACGGAAAAGTTCACTGCATTAAAGATCAGTGTCCTCATAGAGGTGCACCATTATCATTTGGAAGACTTCATGAAGGACATATTTCATGCCGTTATCATGGAATCGTTGTTAGTGGTGAAGGTGTTGTTGTGAGCGTTCCAGCTATGAAGAACTGCCCATTTGAAGGAGAAAAGATTGTTAGAGCGTTTGAGGTTACAGAAATTTATGACGCTATTTTTATCTATATGCCTTCTGCTAAAAACGAAAAAGCACCAAGTATGGTGTTTCCAAAAGAATTTCTTTCAGATAATTGGTCGGGTTTTTTATGTACCGCAGTATGGAAAACAAATTACAGATATGCTCTAGACAATCTTGCTGATCCGATGCATGGATCATACTTACACGCTGAAAGTTTTACGCTTGCATACGGCACCAAAGAAGATTTATTTAAGGTTGATCATACCGAAAACGGGTTTATCGTTAGTCGTACTGGACAGTTAGGTGAAAATTTTGATTGGACAGAGTTTGAAATGCATGATGGAACAATGTTTTGTTTTCTAGATATTCCATATCCGAAAGCTGCAGGCCCAGGCGGAAATATGCGAATAGTAGGTTTTGTTTTGCCTATTAATGAGAACTCTTGCAAAGTATTTTTTTGGCGCATGAGAGAGGTTAGTGGCATCCAACGTGATTGTTGGAGATTTCTTTATCGAACAGAGCTGGAATCAAGGCACTGGACAGTCTTAGAGCAGGATCGAGAAATATTAGAGGCGATGTCAGATGATGTACGTGGCAATGAAAAGCTATACCAACATGATGTTGGTGTAAATCGTATTCGCCAAACTCTCTTGAAGCAAGCAAAATCAAATGTTGACTTCGAGCTAAACATCAAGGTCAAGTCATAGTGCTTAATAATCGCTCAATATTGCTGACTGGCGGTGCACGTGGATTAGGTGCAGAAATTGCCAAATGTCTTTCCGAGCACGGAGCTAAGATTATTATTGCAGATATAGATGCTCAAGAAGGTCGGCGCACTGCAAATAAACTAGGTGTTCACTTTTTTCATGTCGATATAGAAGATCCAAATTCCATTGAATCTCTTCTAAAGGATGTTGCTAAAACTTTTGATGGCAAACTAGACGGTTTGGTTAACAATGCGGCTATTGCTAAGGGGATTGGTGGAGTTTCATTTGAAGAAATTGACCTAGATACCTGGGATAAAGTTATGCGTGTAAATGTACGAGGAACCTGGCTAATGACTCGCGCAGCTGCACCACTATTACGCGCTTCCGGCTCTGGAAGGGTAGTAAATATTGCATCTGATACAGCTATTTGGGGTGCGCCATTATTGTTGTCATATGTCGCTAGCAAAGGTGCAATCATATCTATGACAAAATCTCTTGCACAAGAGTTTGGCTCTGACCAAGTTGGTATAACTGCTGTTGCTCCAGGGATTTTAACTACTGAATCAACTAGTGATGTTGCTGCAACTAGACACAGTTTTTATAATGAAAATCGATTTAAGTCATCACAAATCTGGACCAATTGAGTTTTTTGAAAGAAAAGGTCATAGCGAAATTGAAGTTGTCCTTCTTCATGGAATTGGCTCAAATGCATTATCTTTTGAGTCACTGATCAAAGAATTGCCAGATAGCTGGAGATTGATCGCATGGAATGCTCCAGGATATGGTGACTCTAAGCCTTTAAAACCAGACTGGCCAATTGCTGAAGATTATGCTTTAGCACTTAAGAATTTTTTTAATAGACTCAAACTAAAATCCCCTTTTTTAGTTGGACATTCACTAGGTGCGTTAATCGCCACAAGCTTTGCTGCCAACTACCCAAAAAATGTTTCAAAACTGCTGCTTGCATCTCCAGCATTGGGTTACGGTCAAACAGTAAATGAAACTCTTGACTCGAAAGCCCAAGAACGAATTGATGAACTTGAATTATTAGGAGTAGAAAAGTTTTCAAAAAAGCGCGCTAGTAGGCTTGTAGCTAAACCAGATGAAAACCCAATCATTGTCTCAAAAGTTATCAAAGAAATGATGCGAATAAATATACCTGGATACATTCAGGCAGTTAAGATGCTTGCTTCTGGTGAATTATTGAAAGATGCACTTAAATTAAATTGTCCAACTGATGTTGTCGTTGGAGCTGATGATATAATTACCACGCCAGAATCATCTCTTAAGGTCCATAAAACTCTTAATTCAGTTGTTTTAAGTACTTTCACTGAACTTCAAGGAGCGGGTCATGCAATTTATCAACAATCTCCGAAAAACTTTGCTAAATCTTTAAAAAAATTAGCAAAATCTAACCTTTTAATAACTTCTACAGGATGAAACTATGACCAACTTTTCTCTTATTGATGGGCTACGAGGAATTGTAATGCGTGGGCCTAATGTAACAGAGAGCTGCTCTTTTTTTGAAAATCTCTGGGGGTTAAGGCTTTCTCACTCTGAAAATGACGAAGTTTTTTTTCGAGGCAATGGTTCAGAACCTATAGCCTACGGCCTAATCGATCATCCAGTTTTTGGAATTGAATATATTCATTTTTCAACAAAAGATCGTTCCTCAATGAATGCCCTTTTCAAGCAACTTGTTAAACAAAATTGCACAATAATCAGTCAACCAGGAGAGTTTAATGATTTTGCTGGTGGGTATGGTTTTGAAATTTTAGATCCTGATAACCGTCGCCTAAGATTTCGAACTGATGCACTTAAGTTAACTAACAATAAAAGGTGGGGTTACCCTGATAAGGTTTCACATGTTGTTTTAAATACTCCTGATATGGAACTACTTCAAGATTTTTTTACGTCCGTATTAGGTTTTCGTGTATCTGATTATTCAGGTGACCAGATGGTCTTTTTAAGATGTAATAATGAGCATCATACTATTGCTTTATCAAGGTCTAATTATCCAAGTGTTAATCATGTTGCATTTGATTTATCATCAATTGATGAGTTTATGCATAGTATTGGAAGAATGAAACAGGCGGGTCACAATGTATCCTGGGGACCTGGTAGACATGGTCCTGGAAACAATCCTTTTGCATACTTTGTTTCTCCACCCGGCTTTGTCGTTGAATTTACAACTGAGTTGCAAATAATTAATGAAAAAAAGCATCAGCCCAAGGTTTGGTCAAGGGACGATCCAGCGTCCATGGATTTATGGATGACAGCGGGCCCACCATCAACCGCGCAGAGGACTGCTATGCAGGGCAGACCAGATCCTGGCTTTCCTAATCAAACCAATTCTAAGGGTAAATAATGATTAATTTTGATTATAAAAATAAGGTAGCAGTTGTTACCGGTGGAACATCTGGAATTGGCCTTGCAACAGTAAGAATTCTCCTTAAGTCAGGTGCAAAGGTCGCATTTTGCGCTCGTTCAAGAGAGAGATTATTGGAAGTTGAAAGTAAGTTGAAGCTTGAATTTGGTAACGACCAGGTTTTTGCAAAAGCACTATCCGTCCTAGATCAAAAAGAAGTAAATAAATTCGCAAAAGATGTTGAATCACAATTTGGAAAATGTAATTTACTTGTGAATAATGCAGGACAAGGAATGATTTCTACATTTGATAAAACTGACGACGATGATTGGAAAAGTGAATACGAGTTAAAGATTTTTAGTCAAATATATCCAATTAGAGCCTTTCAGTCGATGTTAAAAAAAGAAAATGGATCAGTTGTTGTTGTTAATTCACTTCTTGCAATCCAGCCGGAACAGCACATGATTTGCACTTCGTCGGCACGGGCTGCAGTACAAAATTTAGTTAAAACTTTAAGCTTTGAATTCGCACCACAAGTTAGATTTAATTCAATCTTGTTAGGATTAATAAAAACAAATCAATGGGAAAGTCGATTTGAAGATCGTGAGGATAAATCAATCAACAGAAATGATTGGTATCAAAATCTTGCATTAAATAAAGGTATTCCACTAGGAAGATTAGGTAACCCAGAAGAAGTTGCTAGTGCAATAGCTTTCCTTGGATCTTCTGATTCTTCCTATATTACGGGAGCCCAACTTGAAATTTCAGGAGGCTTATCAAAACATATATAAGTGAATCTAATGAGTAGTACTTATTTATCAAAACTAGAAACAGTCTCGGATGCCATAGCAAAATATATGGCTGATATTGGTATTAGTGTAATTTTTGGGGTAATTTCAATCCATAATATGCCCATCCTGGATGCAATAGCCCGTCAGAATAAAATTCGCTTTGTTCCAACTCGAGGTGAAGCAGGTGCCATCAATATGGCAGACTCATACTCTAGAGTAAGTGGAAATTTAGGGGTTTGTATAACATCAACTGGAACTGCCGCTGGTAATGCCGCAGGGTCTCAATTAGAGGCGTTAACTGCAGGCTCAAAAGTATTGCATATTACTACACAAATTGATACTGAATTATTAGATTGCAATTCTTCAGCAATCCATAGTGTTCCTAATCAACCTGATATGCTGAAATCTATATCAAAGGCTTATTTTTTCATTAAGAGTGCCAAACAAACGTTAGAAACAATTTCTGCCGCTATTTCATCAGCAATTTCTCCACCAGCTGGACCGGTCAGTCTAGAAATACCCATCGATGTTCAGCTTTCTCAATTGGGCTATCCTAAATCTATTGAGAGGCCCAAACCAAATAGAATTTTGATCTCTGAAGAGTCTATTGAAGAGCTTGCAGAACTCGTTAAAAAGTCAAAGCGACCCATGCTTTGGCTGGGAGGCGGTTCACGCAGCGCTTCTGTTGAAGCAACTGAACTTATAAATAGAGGATTTGGTGTAGTGACCTCCACCAATGGACGCGCAACGGTTGATGAAAGTCACAGAGCAAACCTTGGAGCATTCAACATGACTCAAGCTGCTTCTTTAATTTATTCAAAAAGTGATTTAATGATTGTTGTTGGATCTAAATTGAGAGGGAATGAGACACTGAACTACAAAATGAAACTCCCTCCACTTGTTCAAATTGATGCTCATGATTTTCGTGGAGTAAGAAATTATAAGACTCAAAAGTTTATTCATGGTGATGCTAAGGAAGTACTTCAGAAACTACTAGAATTATTGCCTGAAAAATTAAATTTTGACAAGGAATTTCATGATGATATCGAAAAAGCTAGAATGTTAAGCGAATCTCAGCTCCTGGAGAAGCTTGGTCCATATAGTAGTATAGCGAATACATTAAAGGATATCGTCTACAGTGGTTCGCACCCATGGGTTAGAGATGTCACTATTGCTAATTCAACATTTGGTAATAGATATGTAAAAATTGCTAAAGCTTTTCTAGGGGTTCATGCCCTTGGAGGTGGTATTGGTCAGGGCATATCTATGGGAATCGGTGCAGCAATTGCAAGTGAGAAAACAAAAGCTATTGTACTCATAGGCGATGGCGGTGCGATGTTAGGTTTGGCTGAAATGATCACTGCAGTTAGTGAGAATGCACCATTGGTTTATGTGCTCATGAATGATCAGGCTTATGGTGTTATAGAAAATATTCAAGATGCACAATATGACAGTCGCCGCCACTATTCTAAATTAGATGTACCAGATTTTTCAATTTTTTGCCAATCCATCAAATTACCTCATCAAATTGTTAAAGATGTAAATGATTTTCAGAGCTCAATCGAAAGAGCGCTTAAGGCTAAAGGACCTCAGATGGTAGAAGTTGATATGTGCAGCATTGGACCATATGCTGAAACATTCTCTGGACCCCCTGCTGGCTCTGCAAATACTAAGGAGGTAGCATGATAAGACTAGGAATAATTGGTTTTGGTAGTATTTCAACAACATTGCTTACACTTCTTAAAGAAGTTCTAGAGGAGCCATTAGAGCATCTCACCATTGTTTGTAAGCCAGAATACGAATCTCAAGTCAATCAAGTTATGAGGGAAGATTTTAACGGTATTGCTTTAGAGAATAGTATAACTAGTAATACAGAAACTCTAATAAACAACAAACCCAACCTTATTGTTGAATGTGCAGGCCATGAAGCTGTTACTGAACATATTGCTCAAGTCCTGAGTGCGGGTTTTGACACTGTAGTGGCATCAGTCGGCGCTTTAACGGACGCAGCTCTTGCTGATTCTTTGTATGATGCAGCTCATAAAGGGTCGGCTAGACTAATCATTCCAGCAGGTGCTATTGGAGGAATTGATTTATTGGCATCATTGAAAAAACATGGAAAGCTGGATGTTTCTTATCGAGGAATAAAGCCACCTGCTGCATGGACGGGAACACTAGCTGATAAACTTATGGACCTAGATCATTTGTCTAAGGAAACAGTGATTTTCAGTGGCTCAGCTCGTGAAGCTGCCAGCAACTATCCAAAAAATGCTAATGTTGCTGCCACTATTGCTCTAGCAGGTGCGGGTTTTGATGCAACTCAAACTGAGTTAGTTGCTGATCCAAAAGCAACAGGGAATATACACGAATATAGTGTAGATTGTCCCTTAGCCCATTATACTCTTCGAGTTGAAAGTCAACCTTCGTCAGGAAATGCGAAAACATCAGTGACAACTGTGTATAGTATCATGCGCGAAATCACTAATCGTATAGGTCCTATTGTAATTTGAGAATATTAAATGATTAAAATGCCCGATGGTAAGTTGTTTATTGGTGGAGAATGGGAAACTGGAACTGGAAAAGAAATAGTTTCAATTTTTCCAGCTGATGGCTCCATCAACTGTTCTCTTTATGGAGCCTCAAAAAATGACGTCCTGCGTGCAGTCAAACTTGCTAAATCTGCTCAATCTCAGTCTTCTTGGCGTTCATTAAAACCACATGAGCGAGCTCGATATTTATATGCAATTGCTGATGGAATTGAAGCCAATATTGATAGAATTTCACAAATACAAACACGCGATACCGGAAAAACACTCAGAGAAACAGCAATCTTAGCAAGCTCTGCTTCTGGAACTTTCAGGTATTTTGGAGCACTTCTTGAAAGTAGTGACGATTTGCTTACAGCGCAGCGGAATGACTCGTTAACCATGTCAGTCTATGAGCCATTGGGTCTAGTTTCAGCAATAACTCCATGGAATTCTCCTATTGCATCAGATGCTCAAAAAATTGCGCCGGCTTTAGCAGCTGGAAATGCGGTGCTTTTGAAACCATCATCATGGTCTCCCTTAGTAAGTCTTGAGCTTGCAAAATTAGTTGAGTCCTCAGGCTTACCAAAAGGTTTATTTTCGGTATTGCCAGGATCAGGTGAAGAAGTTGGTAATTTGTTAGTTGAGCATCCAGATATTTCTAAAGTGACATTTACCGGTAGTACCAAAACTGGACGAAGCTTAGCAATAAAAGCAGCAAAAAAGTTGATGCCTATTTCATTAGAGTTGGGAGGTAAGTCTCCAGTAATAGTATTTAAAGATTCTGATATAGATATTGCAATTGCCGGTGTTATGTTTGGTATCTTTTCATCAACTGGTCAAAGTTGTATCGCAGGTTCACGGTTATTTGTTCAAAAAGATATATACAATGAATTTGTCGAGCGATTGGTAAAAGCAACAAAAAAACTGAAAGTTGGCAGCCCCTATAATCTAGATACACAAGTTTCTACAATGATTCATACGCAACATCGCGACAGTGTAGCGACATATGTTGATCTGGCACGCAACGAAGGTGCAAAGATATTGTGCGGTGGGAAAAGCCCAAGTGGTGCTGAGTATAAAAAGGGTGCTTACTACCTGCCAACAATTATTACTGAAGTCGATAATTCAGCTCAGATTTGCCGTGAAGAAGTCTTTGGCCCAGTTTTGGTTGTAATGCCTTTTGATGATGAAGCGGATGTTATTGAACAAGCCAATGATAATGATTATGGTTTGGCTTGTGGAATTTGGACCAGTGACTTTCCGAAGGCATGGCGGGTGGGCCGAGCTATTAATGCAGGCACTGTCTGGGTTAATACATACAAACAATTTTCAATTTCGACACCTTTTGGTGGTGAAAAAAACAGTGGTATGGGTAGGGAAAAAGGAAGAAACGGTATTCGCGCTTACATGTCTCAAAAGTCACTTTATTTTGATCTTACTGGGAATTCGCATCCATGGGCGGAAACCTAATAATGGATATTTGTTTTGATAGAAGAAAGAAGAAAATATGAAAAAATTTGAAAATGGGAATTTATATAAAAACAGCTATTCAGTCCCTCCTGTTGAACGTGCTATAAAGCTTCTTCAATATATTGGTGAGGGAAATAAGTGTCGGAATCTTGCAAAAACATCAAATCAACTATCTATAAATCGGACAACATTAACTCGATTAATATACTCCCTACTCGACAACGGAATGATTGAACAAATTAGTGAAGATGAAGGTTATTGCCTTGGGATTGGAGTCATTTCACTTGGAGCACAAGCAATTCAATCAAGGGATATTGTCCAGATGTCATTGCAGCCGATCCAAGAGTTAGTAAAAAAATCAAATATGTCTGCACATCTAGGCATTCTTGATGGAATAGATGTTGTGTATCTAACTCGTAAAACTCCTAAAACACACCTGATTAGTAACATGCATATTGGTTCGCGTTTACCCGCTCATGCTTCGTCTATTGGAAGAGCAATTTTTTCTGATCTTAGTGAAGTAACAGTAAGAGATATTTATAAAAATCGCCAATTAAGTGGTGGAACCAATAAAGCACCTCAGAATCTTCAGCAAATATTAAATCAACGTAAAATTGATGCCAAGCGGGGTTATGTTTGGAGTGTTGGAATGATTGAACCCAATATTGGATCTTGTGCTGCAACTATATATAACCATGAAGGAATGCCTATTGCTGGATTAAACGTAAGTGGACCAAAAGATATCTTCATTAATGAAAAATCAAAACAGGCAATTATTATTAGAGACGCTGTACTTGATGCTGCTAGAATAAGTTCTGCAGCAATGGGATTTAGATAGAGAGATTCTGAGTGCGATTTGATGCGCTTTCATCTGTCCCTTATAGACGTTTCTGGCTTGGATCCATCGCCTCAGTAGGTAGTACGCAGCTCTTTTTGCTAGGGATGGCATGGCTCGTTTACGAACTCAGCGATTCTGCACTCTATCTCGGCCTGCTTGGTGCAACAAATGCGGTACCCACCATTCTTGCAACTCTGGTTGGTGGTCTGGTTGCAGATCGAATAAACCGCCGCTCAGTTTTAATTTTAACATCTGGAACTTCAGCTATACTGCTGCTTATACTTGCGGTACTGGATGCCACTGAGCTAGTGCGGGTTTGGCACGCTCTCTTAATTTCAGCCCTGCTTGGATTGGTTCATGGTTTTGATTTTCCATCGCGCTCTTCGATTTTTCCAGCACTGATTGAACCAAAACAGATGATGAGCGCCGTAGCATTAAATTCTATCCTTTGGCAGGGATCACGTATGATTTTTCCGGCAATTGGAGGACTGCTCATTGCACTGACCGATACCTCGCTAATCTTTACCATATGTGGAATTGGTTTTATAACAATGGTTATGGTACTGTTTTCAATTGAACTGGAGCAAATAATTCAGGATAAGACTAATCCCTGGCACGAATTTAAAGATGGAGTGAGATATGTTCTTCACCAGCGGTTGTTCCTAACCTTGATCATGTTAACTTGGATCTCCATGTTTTTTGGAACTTCTTTTATACAGATCATGCCAATCTTTGCTGACATATTCCATAGTGGAGAACGAGGATATGGTTTATTAATTTCGGCAGCTGGGCTCGGGTCAGTAGCTGGAAACTTTTTCATATCTCACTTTCAGCAATCCCGTCGACTGGGGTTACTGATGTTATCTTGCGTAGCGTTGGTACCATTCTCACTAGTAGGTTTCAGTCTGGTTGCAGGGACACTGGCCAAAGTGGCCGGGGCATTTTGGCTTGCATGCTTTCTCGTGGTTTTGGCTGCAGCCTTAAGTTCAGTCTTTCTGGTTAGCTCCATGACAGTTTTACAGCTCAAAGTACCCGATAATTTACGTGGCCGCGTGATGGGAATTCACAGCATCACTTTCAGCATGATTGCACTCGGTGGACTTGTTGCCGGAGCCCTAGCTACAATATTTTCAGCCCCGGTTGCCGTGGTTATAGGAGCAGTAGTAGTGCTGTTATCAGTAATCTGGGTAACGATTCGACAGGAAGAAATAATCAATCTTGATGGTAGTAAACTATGAATGGTGTCATTTAAAGCTCTCAAAGAAAGCATTTTGCATAACCCTCTCTCTCATCAAAATTTCCTAAACATTTTGATGTGGTCAATACCAGCTTCTTTATAAATCTCACCGATACAGACAAAACCAAGATCCAGATAGAAACTATGCGCATGCCATTGCGACGACAACCAAACCTTATCCAGACTCATGTCTTGGGCCCACTTAATCAGCTCTTTCATAATCATCTTTCCAATCCCAAGTCCTCGATAATCCCTTAAAACAGCTACCCTACCGATATGTCCATCTCCTAAAATTCTGCCAGTGCCTATTGGCAGATCATCAACAAAAGCCAAAACATGTTTCGCCTCACCATCGAGGCCATCAATTTCGAGCTCCTCTGGAACATTTTGTTCGCCAACAAAAACCTCGTATCTTATTGCACAGATATCTTCAGTATGGGGTTTGTAGTCACAGATTATGGCTTTAATATTCATTCAAATTAATCCCTTCTACCAGTTTATAAAAAATAGGTTAATTGCAAGAGCAAAATACACTAAAGCTGCCAGTAAGTTTAGGTTCTTGTTGATCGTTTTTGATTGCTTAAGGAAGTTTTCAAGAAAACTAGCTAAATATGCGATCAAGGTAAAGACACAAAGCGCACTAAGAATAAATAACAGTCCAAGTAAAAATATTTGGACGTTGATATTACCGTAACTGATATTTACAAACTGAGGCAGAAAAACCAAAAAAAAGAGTGCTACTTTTGGATTGGCTAGATTCATAACAACACCAGTAAAGTAGTAGGATCGATTGGTACTGTTTTTGTCAGTTCCACCTAAATTTAACTCTTTGTTTTGAACCGCAAGCCATGCAAGATAAAGAAGGTAGAAAGCACCAATGATTTTCAGTCCATTAAAAGCAATTGCACTAGTCTGAAAGATAACGCTAACACCTATCGCAACAAGGACTGTGTGACCTATTAAGCCTGTACATAGTCCAAGAGTGGTGTAAAAGCCAATCTTCCAACCCTTTAGAGCTGAATGACTCATGACAAAGATATTGTCGGGACCTGGAACCAGACTTAATATTACCGAGGCGGTAACAAAAGCGATTATTGTTTCGGTGCTTAATACTTCAAACATTTACGGGCCTCATAATGAATTATTTACTAAAAACTTCGGAGGCGTTTCGATATGCCTTAAGTTCAATCGCATTACCAGAATAGTCCTCAAAAAACATGGTCGCCTGCTCTCCTGGTAAATCTTTAAATCGGATATTTGGTTTCACAATAAATTCAATACCTGCTGAGTCGAGTTTGTCAGCCAAATCATTAAAACTATTCCAATCAAGAACACAACCAAAGTGGGGTACAGGAACGGAGATGCCTTCTACCATTGAAGTAGTTTTGTTTCTTTTCAAAACCTCTCCAACATGAAGCGAGAGCTGGTTTCCAAAAAAATTAAAGTCAACCCAGGTTTCTGTGCTTCTACCCTCTTCACACCCCAAAAGTTCACCATAGAAGCTTCTTGCAGAATCAAGATCGCTAACTGTATAAGCTAGATGAAAAACATTCATAAATTAAGCTCCATGATATCATCCAAATAGTTATTGTTGAAATATCAAGACTTATCTCGCTTGCAGTTCCAACAATAGTCGAAAGTATCATCATTCATTTCAAGGCATTCACGACACTGCCAGATCGCTTTCTGAGGTGCATCTTCGAGCGACTCAATAATCTTCATCGATGAGTCAAAATCGTCATCATTTAGAACCCAGTGCCAAACCGCCTGCCGCACTTGATGCATATTCTTTATTTATAACAACATCAATTCCATAATCGCTCAAAATGTTCCTTACATTTAGAACCATCAAGCGATTTTCATGAGTATATACAAGCTTCATAAGGTTTTTAACAATTATTCGTACATGAACCTCTTAGTAGGAGTTTGACGCCTTGGGCTTAGATAACCAATGCCGCCAAGCCTAAAAAGGCAACAAAGCCAATCACATCAGTGATGGTAGTCAGTATGACTCCCCCCGCCAAGGCTGGGTCAATTCTAAGTTTGGTCAGCAATAATGGTAAAAACGCTCCCGAAAATGCGGCTACAACTAAATTAACAATAATAGCCATACCAATGACAACACTCAAAACAACATCATCAAACCAATAATAGGTCGCCAGAGCAATGACAATCGACCAAATAACGCCGTTCAATCCACTAACCGCAACCTCTTTGTTGACTAAGGACTTGATATTAGCTGTTGTCACCCTACCTGTTGCAATACCTCTAGTCACAATGATTAAGGTTTGGGTGCCAGCAATACCGCCCATACTGGCCACTACAGGCATAAGAATAGCTAGGGCAATTTTTTGCTGTAATGTTGCCTCGAACAAACCAATAAAATATACCGCAATGAATGCAGTCACCAGGTTCACGCCCAACCAGATACTGCGACGCATTGTGCTTTGAATAATTGGTGCAAAAACGTCCTCATCTTCATCAAGACCAACCATTGACATCACCGAGTGTTCGGCCTGGTCTCGGATAACATCAACCACATCATCGATCGTTATCCTTCCAACCAATTGATTTTTTTCGTCAATCACTGGGGCGGAAATTAAATTTCTTTGCTCAAAAAGGAGTGCCACTTCGGCTTCATCTGTGTCGGCATGGATTGGCGTTGAAAAATCACTATTGATGAGCGACATGATGACCTCTTCAGGTTCCTCTGTAAGAATGGTTGATATAGGAAGAGAGCCCAGATAGGTAAAATTCCGATCAACAACAAACACCTGGTCTGTATCGACAGGCATCTCCTTAAGCAGCCTTAGGTAACGAATAACAGTACTAATGGTGACGTCCGGTCTGACTGTAATGAAGTCAGTATTCATTAAACCACCCGCAGAGTCTTCAGGATATTCGAGGACCTTGTTAAGGTGCTCTCTGTGCTTGTAATCCAATGTCAGCAACAGGCTATGGACAGCCGATTCCGGAAGATTTGGAACAATATCAGCGAGATCGTCGGTATCCAGGTTTTCGGTTGCCTTAACCAAGGCGTCAACCGACATCTCATCGATCAACTGGGATTGAACATCCTCGTTGACCTCCTTTAGCACCTCGCCCTGTATAGAGATCTCTATGCCTGGCCAAATAACACTCCGGTCCTTTGGTTTTATAGCCTCCAGAAGGAGTGCAATTTCTCCTGGATGTAAATTCTTGAGCTGTTCTTTAGCCTCCTCATGGTTTGAAGCTTCTAGGGCGGTCATTAAATTTTGTAGACACTCTTCGAAAGAGGTGATTTCAATTTCAGCCATAATGATAATCCGTCATCAACAGTAACACGTCAAGCTAAGCTCGACATGCAAAAAATGGACATATTATAATTTATATGGGCTAGCCTCTGTGGCTATGTAGTTTTTCTTTGTGCCTTAGTATTTGTGAATCTAGCTTATTGATGAGTTTGTCAATCGATGCATACATGTCATGACTTTCGGCCTTTGCAAATAAATCAGCACCCCTCACGTGAATCGTAGCTTCAGCTGTTTGAACGTCTTTTTGAACTTCCAAAATCATGTTGACGTTCATGACTTGGTCGAAGTGGTGTTTAATTTTTGAGAGTTTTTGGTTTGTATGTTGCTTGAGAGCTGGAGTGATATGGAGATGGTGGCCTGAGATGTTTAATTGCATTTTTACTCCTCAATTAAATGAAATAAAATATAAATAAAAACAACTCTATTGTGTCATAAAGTTCAAACAAATGTTGACTTTTTTATCTATTTTTTTAATAGAATTTCAGAAAAATATAATCTCAAGACTAGGATATAATTACTCATTTAATATTTTGAAACAGAGATGCTGGGTACTGTAAAGCTTTTAAGAAATTTTTTGGTTCGAAGACTTCTTCTTCTGACAGCTATTTCAATGGCGCCGCGATTGCAGTAATAATGCATTCAACTGAATTTCAAAGGCCCCATTATGGGGCTTTTTTATTTTTTTTGGAATAACTATGTCAAATTTAATGTCAAACTATTCACCTCTCGATGTGACCTTCGCTAGCGGAAGTGGTTGCTGGCTCACTGATACTTCAGGAAAGAAGTATTTTGATGCACTTTCTGGGGTTGGTGTGGTTAATCTTGGTCATTGTCATCCCAAAATCACTGAAAGTATTATAGAACAATCACAAAAACTCTTGCATACTTCGAATTGGTATCTTATTGAGCACCAAGAAGAGCTTGCAGCACGATTATGTAACTTAGCCGACATGGATAAAGTGTTTTTCTCTAATTCTGGTGCCGAGGCCAACGAAGCGGCGATCAAGATTGCTCGACTATTCGCTCGACAAAAAGCTATAGACTTGCCAGTTATTTTGACCGCAAAAGAGAGCTTTCATGGTCGTACCATGGCGACGCTTTCTGCGACAGGGACCAGTAAAGTTCAAGCCGGATTCTCACCCCTAATGAGTGAATTCATACATGTCGATTTTGATGATATCGAAGCCATCGAGCAATACAGTGATAATAGAAACATTGTCGCTGTGATGTTGGAGCCTATCCAAGGCGAGGCCGGTGTCATTATTCCTAAGCAAAACTATCTAAATGAAGTCAAGGCAATATGTGAAAAGAACGATTGGCTGTTGATTTTGGATGAAGTACAATCAGGTATGGGGCGTACCGGAAAACTCTTTGCCCACCAACACAATGGTCTCACTCCCGATGTGCTTTGTTTGGCAAAAGGGCTTGGCAATGGAGTTCCTATTGGAGCTTGCCTTGCAAAAGGAAGGGCCTCTGATATGCTTATAGCTGGGACTCATGGTTCAACCTTTGGAGGCAACCCATTGGTCTGTAAGGTTGCTTTGAGCGTTTTAGATGTTTTTGAAGAAGAGGCTATCCTTAATAATGTTATTGAGATGGGTAACTACATTGAAGACCAACTTAAGAAAAATCTGGAGGGCTGTTCTGAAGTTATCCAGATTCGCGTCAAAGGTCTAATGGCGAGGATGAATTATTGATTAACGTCACAGGAAACTCTATTAGAATGTTGCCTCCCTTGATTATAACTCGACAAGAGGTAGACATTTTGATCAAAAAGATTATAAAATTAATCCGCGCCTAAGGACTAAATTATGACAAAACATTTTATCGATTTTGATAATTTCTCTTTCGTGGAATTGAAGGAAATTATTGATCGTGCGATAACTCTTAAAAAGGAACACAATAAGGGGGTCATCAATAATTCGCTTAAAAACAAAACTCTGGCGATGATTTTTGATAAATCATCGACACGAACTAGAGTTTCTTTTGAGGCAGGAATGACACAACTGGGTGGTCATGCTCTTTTTCTCTCAAACAAAAACATACAGCTAGGTAGGGGTGAATCGATAATTGATAGTGCTATCGTTATCAGTTCTATGGTTGATGCTGTGATGCTACGAATATCCTCTCACGAAGACATTATTACATTCTCTAAATACTCAAATAAACCTGTCATTAATGCTCTTTCTGACCTGTCTCATCCTTGCCAAATACTAGCAGATTTGATGACCTTTCAAGAACATAGAGGATCGATAAAAGGTAAAAAAGTAGCCTGGATAGGCGACGGTAATAATGTTTGTCAGACCTACATGCAGGCAGCTGAAATATTCGGCTTTGAATTAAATATCGCCTGCCCGAAGAATTATGAACCAAATCAATCGTTTGTTGAAAGATATCAAAACAATATCGATTACTACAAAAACCCAATGGAAGCCTGTGAAGGCGCCGACCTTGTGATGACAGACGTTTGGGCCAGTATGGGTAAAGAATTAGAGCATAAACAGCGAGAATCAGCTTTTAAAGACTATCAGGTCGACCAAAAAATGATGTCTCATGCAAACAGTGGCGCCCTCTTTATGCACTGCCTTCCTGCACACCGAGGTGAAGAAGTGAGCGCAGATGTGATTGACGGCAAGCACAGTGCAGTATGGGATGAAGCCGAAAATCGCCTGCATGTCCAAAAGGCGTTATTGCTTTATCTTATGAAAACTTAACTATCCTGGGATACTTCGAGCTTCACTTCACGGTAGAACTTTATTCCCCTCCTGATTTTCTCGCGACCCTTGGAAACGCGCCAACGATTGGTGTCCCTCAAAGAGTAAACACAGCCACAATACTCTTGTCGATAAAAGCTCTCCTTTTTGGAAATCTCAAGCATTCTCGAGGATCCACCTTTTTTTCGCCAATTAAAATTCCAATAAGGAATGTTGTATGGCGCAGATGATCTTTCACCGGAAGCGTTGATTTGGTCCATATCTTTCCAACGAGAGATACCCAACGTCGAAGAAATCAAATCAAATTCATTATCCGATGCATATTGGGCTGTCTTCTCAAAGCGCATATCAAAACAAGTTGTACATCGCTCGCCTCTTTCTGGAGCGTTCTCTTGACCCTTTGTTCTCTCAAACCACTCTTCTCGATCGTAATCCGCGTCAATAATAGCTTCGTTGGGGTGAATGTTTGGGTTGTAGAAAAATATCGTCGTATCAATATCTGAAGCTACCAATGCCTCCATAACCTCCCCAGCGCAGGGTGCGCAGCATGAGTGAAGCAACAATTTCTTTTCACCATTAGGGGTGGTGAGTTTTGGACGTTTATAGGAGGTCAGCGAATAATCTATCTGAGACATTTTTTCACTCTTTTTAATACCTCCCAGGCTTCCCTTTTGAGGGCTGGATTTTTCAAAATGTCTCTTGGATGATGAGTAGAAAATAGATTATCTGACCTGTATTTCATCGACTCTCCCATCACTAGAATGACTCTGGCTGGATGATTCTTAATACTCTCTTCAAGGTCGCCAGACTGAATCGAGATAGAGGTCGTATTATTTAATGACAAACCGATCGAAGACAACATCTTTGTTAACAGGTTTCTACTATCACCTGACTCACAAAAAGATTCCTCTGGGCTAGTTTCTACCAATAAACATTGAACTCTAGATTTAATTGTCGAAGTTGAATCATTCTTGATATGAAAAAATTCGGGAATATCTAGTGCCTCGAGATAGTCATTGCGCAATTCTGGGGTCATATTTGCGGGTGTTCCCTCTCTACATTCTCCATTACCTTATTCAATGCATGAACATAGGCCTTAGCTGAGGACGTAATGATATCAGTATCAACTCCCTGTCCGTTAACAATCTTTCCATCATACTCAAGTCGAACATTGACTTCCCCAAGAGAATCAGTACCCTGGGTGACGTTTGTCACGGAATATAATTGCAATGTCGGCTCGATATCGACCAAAGATAGGATTGCACTGAAAGTTGCGTCAACCGCCCCTGAAGTTCTTGCGGAGGCGCTTTTCTCTTTGCCGTCGATTAGAAGGGTGACGTTTGCAGTATTCTCTTTACCGGTCTCGGTACAAACTTTTAGTGACGTTAGACGGATAATCTCTGTGGACTCGGCCTGTGCTTCTGTAACCAGCGCCTGGAGGTCTTCATCAAAGATGTCATGTTTCTTGTCAGCCAGTGACTTGAAGCGAGAAAATGCATCATTCAATTCATCATCTGAATCAAATTCAACACCTAGTTCTCTCATCCTCACTTGAAAGGCGTTACGACCTGAATGTTTACCCATTACAAGAGTATTGGTATGCCAGCCAACATCCTCTGCTTTCATGATTTCATAGGTTTCGCGGTGCTTAAGGATGCCATCTTGATGGATCCCGGCCTCATGAGCAAATGCATTAGCGCCAACAACTGCCTTATTGGGTTGAACAACAAAGCCAGTAATTGACGAAACCAACCTCGAGGCCGCCAAAATGTGTTTGCTGTCAATATTGGAGTCACAACCAAAGATATCCTGCCTTGTACGAACCGCCATCACGACCTCTTCGAGAGAGGTATTTCCTGCACGCTCTCCTAGACCGTTGATAGTGCACTCGATTTGCCTTGCCCCATTAAGGATAGCAGAAAGTGAATTTGAAACTGCCAGCCCTAGGTCATTATGGCAGTGCGCTGAGAATATTGCCTTATCAGAGTTTGGTACCCTTTCGATAAGCTCTCTCATGGTTTCACCAAACTGGTGAGGGATATTATAACCGACCGTATCAGGAATGTTGATCGTTGTTGCACCAGCGTTGATAGCAGATTCAATAATCCGACACAAGAAATCGATATCAGATCGACCCGCATCTTCAGGACTAAACTCAATATTATTGGTAAACTTAGTCGCCCTTTTGACGGACCGAACGGCTTGAGCAACCACTTCATCCGGTGTCATCTTTAACTTCATCTGCATATGAATGTCGGATGTCGCGATAAAGGTATGTATTCTCGCAGAATTGGTATTTTTTATAGCTTCACCTGCACGATCTATATCCTTGTCGAGTGCTCTTGCGAGCGAACAAACGGTTGAATCTTTGACAGCTTTTGCCACCGCCTGTACCGCCTCAAAGTCTCCCTGAGAGGCTATCGCGAAGCCAGCTTCAATGACATCGACCCGCATTTTTTCCAAAATCTTGGCAATGCGGACTTTTTCATCCTTGGTCATTGAAGCCCCAGGCGATTGTTCACCGTCTCTAAGTGTTGTATCGAATATGATTAATTTGTCGGACATTATTTGCTCCTTGTTATTGTTCCAAATATAAGCTTGAGTAATAGTGATAGACTTTCGTCTATTGAGATCATTATTGCCTTACGGCAATAATCGCAACAACGCAAGGAGGTTGTCCAATGAAAGAGAAATCAACGATTTAGTATTTGTTCTCATAGACGCAAATTATAAAGGAACTTAGCTAGCTTTGCCCCTTTTTTTCATTTGTCTTCTCTTATAAACCCCAAATATTGTTATCAAGGGGCCAGAAAGCATATAGAGAAAGAAGCCGGTAAATAAGACAATATTTGGTTTATAGAGAAGCAAAATAAGACCTAGCACAGTGAATAAAAGAAACCTAAATGACGCCTTATCTGTCGAGTCAAATTCCCTAAAACTGAAGTAGCGTACATTGCTCACCATCAGTAGACCGCAAAGTATTGTGATCACAATCCCGATGTAGTAGCTCAATGAAACAACTCCAAAATCGAAATATTCGAAATTCCAAAATTTAAGCCATATCATACTGGCAATTACACCTGCAGAGGCAGGTGAAGGTAGGCCTTGGAAATAACGCTTATCAGCGATTCCAACTTGAGTATTGAATCTTGCCAACCTTAAAGCTGCACAGGCCAAATAGATGAATGCAGCAAGCCAACCGATCCTCCCTAAATCAGACAAAGACCATTCATATACAAGGAGTGCAGGTGCCAAGCCAAATGATACTAAATCTGAGAGCGAATCGTACTCCGCACCAAAAGCACTTTGAGTG
>LUMJ01000422.1_pt1 | contig 21482 bp, 20 predicted proteins | sample 729631 | NCBI WGS metagenome assembly LUMJ01 (sample SAMN03860266, study PRJNA289734) | marine metagenome | biome: seawater column; feature: ocean; material: water; isolation source: Red Sea water column Station 22 - depth 500m | place: Saudi Arabia: Red Sea | collected 2011-10-15 | depth 500 m
AATGATTGAAACCAGTCATAAAGTTAGTTCCTGATTCTGTTTGGAGTACAGTATTGTCACGAATCTCTCTCAAGAATTGAACTTGTGGCGCCATTTCAGTACCAAATGCCGCTGTTGCGATGAGACAGCCACCACCCTCAGGTTCAGGTGACTTCGCTTCCGTTACTTCTGCAGCTACCTGTGGCTGAATACCAAGATATTCTGCCTTGTTATTTGTAAGTGTAAAAATCAAATCCTGTTTGCTTACAAAACTATCAGAACCAAAAAGATATCTGCCTTCAATAAGACCGTTTGAGTTTGAAGTAAAAAACCACCCGCTGTCCTTTAGATCATCAGCAGAGCCTATCTTTTGTATCAAGTAACTATTTACAGTTTTAACTTGATAATCCGGTTCGCTAATAACCCTAATATTGATAACTGTGTTTAAAGGATGAAATCCATCTGAAAAATATGTAGAGCGATAAAATTCATCTTCCGCAAAGTCTGGAAAAGAAGCACTAAACAAATTTATCGGATCAACAGTTTCACCTGCAAATTCTTCTGGTAGTCCTGCAGATGATATTGACATACCTATAGAGCGAATGATCCCGTCATTGTTAGGTGTTAGCGAAATAGTAAACTCAGAATATACATTACTAGACATCACGTTGAGAATATCATAAAACCCACCACCTAATCTAATCTCCTCATCTAAAAGTTGGTTTCCAATTAAAGAAATTAGTTTTTCCGTTGAGAAAGTCTTTGTTAAAACATATACAGCTGTTGCAAGTGCTGGTATATCTTCAGATGTTTTAGCAGACTCTAGTATAATTGAATGAAATTCTGCATCCATACCAATAAATTGAGAGTTCAGCATAATTTGGTCACTAATCTTGCGTGTATTTTCTTGTACTGTTTCCGTAAATTGACCCAAACCTTCTCTATTCACTTGTATCATAATGCAGGCTTCTGTTGCCACACCTGGTGCACACATCCATTTAGTTGTAAATATTAAGGCATGGACTTTTTCTGAATTTAAAATAGCATTCTCTAATGCTGGAGGTAGCATGATGTCTTGTGAATTTGAACTCCATAAGACAGTCCGTATCTCAGTGGTCTTTTCTTTTTGATTCACTAATATTTGGATATGTTCTTGATAGTCAGAAAATTCTAATTCTAATTTAACAGGCATTTCTTCAATATTCGTTTTATCAAACACGCATTTTGTAAAGCCAGTTTCTGAATCTACTATCTCGATATATCCAGGTTTGCATGGGTTATGTGATGAATATACTGCTGGAACTGTGAATAATGAACAGACCACAAGGAGGATTAGTATTACTGACTTGAGCATTTTTTCTCACACATTTTTTTTAACCTGTTTTTCAGATTGTACCGGCTTTTTAATTATTATAAAGTATTTCGACTTTAACATATTTTCAAATTTAGTGAAGCATAGATAATTCTTTCACTTGATCTTGGATATAGTCAAACCCATCCTGCCAAAATCTTGATTTAGTGATATCTATATTAAATTGTGCAAGTAGTTTTTCAGGTTTTTTTGAGCCACCAGCGGATAAAATTCCAATATATTCCGGTCCAAAGCTTTGCCCTTCTTTTTTATATCTTTGAAACAAAGAAAGGGCCAATAAATTTCCAAAGGCGTAAGCATAGCAGTAAAATGGCGCATGATGAAAGTGTGGAATGCAGCTCCATTCAATTCCAAAGTTTTCAGAAACTTTGACCAAATTACCAAATTGCTCATGAAGATTACGAAGGTATGTTTTTGATATCTCATCCACAGTTGTGCTATTTGCTATCTGCTCATGTGCTGTAATTTCAAACAGTGTAAAAAAAGACTGTCTACCTATAGTTGCATAAAAGTCGTCTATCTTCTCAGATAGCATGATCTTTTTTTCTTGATCACTGACCTTCATGGATAAATTGTCATACAATAACATCTCAGAAAATGTAGAAGCTGTTTCAGCTAATGGCAAAGGGGCCTCAGATACTAGTATTGATTTGTCTGATGCCGAAATACTATGTATTGCATGCCCAATCTCATGTGCTAATGTAAATACATCACGGGATTTTCCCGTAAAATTTACCAGCACGTATGGAGTTATTTTTGGGGATGGTGTACTACAAAACGCACCAGATGCTTTTCCAAGTCGTATTACAGAATCAACATGCCTTTGCATGAACACTCGTTTAGCATGTTCTGATAAAATTGGGCTAAATTTTGCTAGTGACTCTAAGACTAGTTTGATTGAGATATCATACGAATACGCCTTTTCTCTTGTATTTGTTTTTCTTGGAGCATAAAGGTCATATCTCCGGAGTTTTTTCATACCAAGTAATTTAGCCTTCTGCGCAAAGTATTTTTGAAAGACCTTGGAATTTTTTTTGCAAACATCAAGCAATGTTTTTACTGTTTGGTCGTCAACGTTATTAGAAATATTTCTTATCGCTATTGGAGAAGAAAAACCTCTCATCCCAATTCCTTCATCCCTCCAGTTTAGTACGATATTTTGATAAATTTCTCCCGTGACGCCCTTATTGTCTGCATATTTAGAGAATAGTGATTTGTATGCAGCCTCCCTTGTTTTTGCACTTTTGTTCCTAACAAGTGTTGTTAATTGTTCTCTGTTCATTGTTTTCTTTTTACCATTTACCATTACATTGTACACAAAAGCATTGGTAATCTTATCGTATAGCTTTACAAGCGCTGAAGCGCCTGTCACATCAAGAGTGTTGATTATCTTTTCTTCTGGCTCACTTAGCGAATACTTCGCTAAAAGCCTCTTGAATCTTAGATATTCAGAATACTGACCAGTTGATTTGATTAAACGCTTAGCATTTTTTTCATCAATTTGTTTCTTCCACCACAGATCGAAAAATAACAAGCGGTTTTCTATATCAGAGCTAAACTTGGTAATTCGGGTCAGTAATGATGTAGCTTCATCTGATTGTGTATTTTCAGAATAGCATAATGATGCGTAACCACCTATAACACTTGTTTTTTCTGAAATACTCTCAATATCATGCAGAATCTTTAGAAGCTTCGTAGGTGAGATGTTTGGATTTAATGATTTTTTGATTTTCTCAAAATGTTTTGTACTGTTTTCTAGTTTTGCTAACTTTTTATCAAATACTGCCCTAGTTGGGTTTTTAACCAGTTCACTAAGGTTCCATCTTCCTAGTTCATATCTAACCATAATACATCAGTAATAATTCTTGTGAATATAACACCATTTCCACAATTTGGTTGGTAGTGCAATCATAACAGGATGCCCTGTATCTTTGAAATGCTTTGTAGCATGAAGTCCCACCGAAGAATCACAACATCCAACATGTCCACATGTTAGGCACATGCGTAATGCAACCCAAGGAAGTTTTTCCTTTTCACACTCTTCGCATTCTTTTGTATTTGGTGAAACCTGATTCTTAGCTTGAGCAAAATGTTCACATTCTGTTCCCATGTAATTTGTAAACAAGAATAATTACTATATATTTTCATAATTTGTTCTAACGCCTAAATAACATTTCAATCAAAAATAATTGGATCGATCGTCTAGCCTGGTTTGGATGACGCACTCACACTGCGTAGGTCATGGGTTCGAATCCCATTCGATCCATTTTTTACTTGTTGATTGTAACTCATTTTTATGAGTAATACAGAAAACTCGCCAATAATCTCATATGCAGTTTTTTTCTGTACCCTTGCAGTTATCATACTTACTCTTATCACCGTAATATTTCCAGCCTTATTTTCATCTTATTTTGGTCTGTATGCAGAAAACCTAGAACCGTTTGAGCTTGGTCATCAGGCAACTTTTCTTATTACAGGCAATGTCATAATTTTTGGTTTAGGTATTTTATATTATAAGAAAAAAATCCCTTCAACATTATCCAGCGTAATTGAGAAAATTCGTATATTTGAACTGTCCAAAAAAGTAAGTGTTGTTGTTTTATTAATAATTCTTGGAATATATGTTGGGTTCTCAGCTCCAGAACTTTTTATTGATGAATCTACACAATGGGGTGATTATAAAGTATTAGAGGAAGCATTAGAACTTTGGCCTTTTGGGGAAACTGACAATGTTTGGATCCAAGAACAGAATGACAGATATGTTAGGATGTTTTTATTAGACGTCTCATATGATTTGTTTCAAAATATCAAACTCTTGCCATTTATTGCAAGTATACTAGTCGTGTTTTTTACTTACTTACTTGCAACTCAATTTTGCAAAAAACGATTTGCAGGAATAATTTCAGTTCTTGTATTATTACAAAGCCATATTTTTTTAAAATTTGATACTATTGCAGTTTATGAAAATTTTTGGGTTTTATTTTATCTGGTTTCATTATACGTAATACAAAAAAAATGGTTTTTATCACCTGTTTTTTACCTTCTCGCATTTTTCACAAAAGCATATGTCGCACCGTACTTTTTAATGACGTTATTTAGTGCTTATAGATCAGAGATATCTAGAGGAAGAAAAATTGCAATCCTGGGTTCATATGTTGCAATAGTTGTGCTTGCTGCATCCTTAATTTTCTTAGGTGAAACAATATATCCTGATGTAATAGAAATTAATTATAACAAGTTTATTTTAGGATTTCAGGCAGTATCTACTCAATTAAGATTTGATTTCCTTTTTACAATGACTATATTACCCGTCATAGTGGGACTAGTATTACTTTCAAAAAATAAGATAAAAGAAGCTGACACTATCCTCATTCTAATTTTTGGAACAATAATCATAAGTCCAGTGTTGGTGATGTTTACTGCACATTATGAAATACATGCATATCGGCTGATTCCACTTTTGGTCTTTTTTTCAATAGGTGTAGGAATGTTCTTCTCAAAAAAATTAACTAAGCTCTCTTAGAATTGTCCATTGGTTGACTACAACATCACCTTCTGTTAACGCTGCAGTGGCAGCAAAGGTGGTAAAAATAGGTACGCACGTAAGCCCGTGCCCTTTGAAATCCGCACAATAATGAATCATCCAATTTGAAGCCCATTCTGGGGCTTTCGATGTTTGTATGTTTATTTCCATAGGTTTTTCAGAAAGAATTGGATACAAACCAACAAGCCTTTGCTCTAGAGTAGGCGTATCTGTAATTCTAACTTTTTCGTATTTTACATCATCAACCGTAACAATTTCCTTCTCACCAAACTTTTGATCGAACAAGCCATCAGTAATCTCATTCGGTAAATATTCACCACTAGTAGTTTCTAAGACACTGACTAATGCACCTTGTGAATCTCTAACTACCACCTGAAGATGTATCTTATATTTAGAATCCCCCAGATAATCAAGATTTGCGTCTTCTGGACCAGCAAAAATTCCTTTACCGCCAAGTTCCAAATGATCAGCAGAGGTAGATTGGATAGAAGCCACGATGAACACCGTGAAGATGGCAACTAACAAAACTTTCGAAAATTTTTTCATATAAAAGCTCGAATTTAGATATAGATAAGTGATTTTAAACAAAAAAATACTACCGTTCATAATTGTTTAAAATGATTGAAGGTTTTGCAACGCCAGAAGGAACAGCAAATTTTGCTAGAAAATCTTCAGCGCGAAAGGAGAATTTTAGAAAAACACATGATCTTACACTATCTAATGTCGGAGTAGGCACATATCTTGGAAATCCTGATTCGGAAACTGACATACAACAAAAAAATGCAATTAAACAATCCATTTTACATGGTGTGAATGTAATTGATACTGCCATAAATTACCGTGCACAAAAATCTGAACGAACTGTCGGTAAAGCGGTTTCTGAATTAATTGACGAGGGAAAAATTAACCGCTCTGAAATTTTTGTTTCAACTAAAAATGGTTATGTAACAAATGATGCTGACATTCAAGAAGATTTTATGGCGTATATAATGAGAGAATTTGGTAAGACAGGTATTGTGAAGGAAGGTGATATTTCATCACAGTATAATTGTATGACAATACCATTTCTTGAAGACCAATTAGCTAGAAGTAAGAAAAACTTGGGATTAGATTGTATTGATTTAATGTATTTACATAATGCAGTAGAGGGGCAGCCACAGATTCCTCACGATGAATTTATTTCACAGTTAAAAAGAGTTTTTGAATTTTATGAAGTACAAAGAAAAAAACAAAACATTAGGTTTTATGGATTAGCAACTTGGGAATGTTTTAGGGTTTCTAAAGAAAATTCAAATTTTCTATCACTCACACAAGTTATCGACTTGGCAAAACAGGTTGGTGGAAGCACACATGGATTTAGATTTATACAATTACCATATAATTTGCAATTTGATCAAGCCTATATGCAAAAAAATCAAACTATTAATTCTAATGAGATGTCAATATTAGAATTAGCAGAACAAAGCGGTATTGGTGTTTTTACCAGTGTACCATTAATGCAGGGCAAACTTTTAGAATGGATTAAGAACAAACCTGAATTTACTCACCAAAGTCCAGCGGTTAACGCTCTCCAATTCATTAGATCGACACCAGGTGTTTTAGCTCCACTTATTGGTCAAAAATCAGATTCACACGTAAAAGAAAATTTAGAGATTTTAGAAATCCCTCCTTTTTCAGAAGAAGAATTTAATACTCTACTCAAAAAACTCGTTCAATAATTTTCAGGAACTGATTTTTAGGTTTCCGTTTTAATATTTGTTATACTATTAAACAATATGAAAGTGACAAAACTCTCTGCAGTTACATTATTAATTTCTGACATGAAAAAATCAGTCGATTTTTATTCCAAGATTCCAAACTTTAAGATCGTTTTTGGTGGTCCTGACAACCAATTTACATCATTTTTGATAGATGATATGGCTAAGTCATATCTAAATCTGAAATTAAATAAGACACATGCAACAGATTTTGGCAGAATTATTTTTTACGTTGATGACGTTGACGAGTTTTTTACTTATATGCAGAATGATGAAACAATTTCAGTATTGGGCAAATTGGAATCCAAACCACAAGACGCAACCTGGGGCGAACGATTTTTTCATATGTTAGATCCTGATGGCTATAGGCTATCATTTGCAACACCAATTGGTGATGAATGATATGGAGGAAGGAGATTTAGCACCAGATTTTGAGTTGGAGGCAAACGATGGTACTAAAATAACACTGAAATCTTTTACTGAAAAAAATAACGTAGTACTCTGCTTTTATCCCAAAAATCATCTTTTTGCATGCCCATCAAAAAAAGTATTTGAGATGGCAAAGAGTGTAATTTCTGTCTACTCGGAAATTCAATCGCATAATACTAAATTATTTGCAATTTCGGTTGACAGTGTTGAATCACAAAAAAAATTCGTAGAAGAATACAACATTCCATATTTACATCTTAGCGATACTCAAAAGGATACTTGTAAAAAATATTCAGGTACTAATATTGCGGGGCTTGCAAAGCGTGTGACTTTCATCATAGATAAAAATAGAATAATTAAAAATATTTTCCAAAATATAGATGTAAAAAACCATGGCAAGCAAATTGTGGAGTCTTTAAAAAAATTAAATTAGATCTGTTATTTTACAACGAATCGAGAGACCTAGAGTGCTTACCTGTATGAGGTCTCTCACCAGAATATTTTCTTCTCATATGACCAGATGGTCTTGCATACAGCAGTTCCAAAAACCATGATTCATGCTCAATTTCCTCAGCAAGGATATCTTTTGCAATATCATAAGTGGCCGGGTCTTTTCCCAACGTCATTTTACAAGTTCTATTCCAGTTTACAATTGCGCCTTGCTCAGCCTTGAGGCATTTTTCTAGAATTGCTTTTAGGTTTGTAGGATTTGGTGGTAGTTGAAGAAATTCACAACCTGACATCTTGATGAATCGAGTTGCATCCTTAGGTAATGAACCACCTAACTGATAGATTCTTTCTATACATGATTCAAAATGACTTAGATCTTCCAATCTTGCATCCTCAATTACACCCTTGATTCCTTCACCCTCCATGCCAGTACAATTTGCACGTAATAGTGTAAGGTAATAGTATGCAGTAAATTCAACTGATGCATTACTAACCAATTCCTTAATCAGTTTATTGACATCTATTCCATTTTTTTTCAAAATTTCGGTACCTACAACATGAGGTTTTTTTGCCTTTACCATGATGATTCTTTGAAATCCTAAATAAAAAGGGTTTTTGAAGTAGTTAACTATTAACAGTTAAAAAATTACTAGTTCTACGTATGTATATTGGTTGAAAGTAATTATGATATTCTAAAAATACATGATGGGGCAACGAAAAAAGAAATCCGTATTGCCTACCGAAATTTGGTTCTACAGTTTCACTCAGATAGGGGAGGTGATGATGAGCAATTTAAAAAAATTAAGCGTGCTTACGAGGATCTACGGATAGGTAAAAAATATCCTGATACTATGGAGGAAAGGAAAGAAAAAGCAAAATTTTACTCGGGTGATTCAGATGCTGACAAGCGTAGGAAAAATATTCTTTTATCTCAAGACATCACAAAAGAAATGAAATCTGCACAAGAATGGGCAGCTGCACTTAATCGTACAGATACCACTGGTGTGAGATTATTTGGTTCAAATGAATTAGGTCAAATGGAATTTGAAAGAAAAGTCACCAAAACATTGTCAATTAAAGGTAAATTTTGGGCGGGTCATTTCAAATATGATAATTCAGTATTGATGTGGGGAAGTATAACGAGTCCATATTTCACTCCTTATGAAAAGTATAAAACGCATATTCATGTTACAAAGGGAAGTTTTAAACTAATTGATTCAATGCAAAATAAATATGATATTGATGGCGGCGCAAAAATTACCGTAGATCATGGTGATATTGAAGTTGGTGACATACGTGGAAAAAGAATACTTGTACAAGATCCACAGGGAAGAGTGGGTATGTCTGTTACTAAAGAGCATTTTTCTACACTTGAGGCTATTAATGGTAAGATTGTGACTGGAAGTGTACGAGACACTGTGAAACTTGATGCAGACACTGTAGTTGTACTTAATTTGATTGATAACGTCAAAGTCATGGGAAGGAGTATACTAGTTTATGGAAGTAAAGTGACACACGATGTTCAGTTTTTTCTAAAAGAGGGTGGTAAAATTAGATTTTATGATCAGGGCTCAGGTTTTGATATTAGTGATGATGCAACTATACAACTTGAAAATGATAAGCGAATTAAAATTCGTGATTTAAAACATGCAAATATGATCAGTAATGGAGGAAAAGATATCACTTACGACTATCTTGATAATCGCGATAAGAAAAAACATTCAAAAACTAATAGTTTTGAGACAAAATTATCATCAATAGGAAAGATCTTTGGTAAATAATCTTAATTGCCTATTTTGAAGAAGTGTATTTTCCCGATAAGATTATGCATATAAAAACTCCCTTACCAGATATGAATTTCGCTTTATGTTTAACTCCTTTTGGTATGAATACTGTTGATGGTGATGATACTTTGTATACTTCATCATCTAACTGAATTTCATATTTCAACTTGGAATTTTCAGAAATAATGAGATTAATTTCATCGGCATTGTGTTTGTGTAACAGACTATACTCTGACATTTTTTTATGGTTACCATTAACAAAATGAACAGCAATATGGGTATTAGAATCCGGAAAACGTTTTTTGCTTAGCATGGAAAGACGCTTTATTGGAGCATAATTATGAAATGGAATTTTTGAAATCCGTTCATTTACACCTTTTTTTATAAATTTTTTATAGTGATTCATAGCGTATCATCTTTCCAACAAAACTAAGTTAAAAACATACTTTGCTGTATAGTTTCTATGCTTCAGGATAGGACGTCTGAGTGGTTTGTTCCAAAATTTGGCTCAAGGAATTTTCGAGTGACAATAGGCTTATTGTTTTTACCATACACTAGTATAGTTACCTGCTTTGCTGCATGGGGTTCACTTTCTGGTTCTTTTGAAACGGAGCGACTCATTGCAATCTGTTTGATTTATTTTCTAGCGCTTGGGGTTTCAGCCCACCTAGCATGTACTATGCCTTCTTGGATTCACCTCTACTGTTTGCGATAGGAATTGCGGAAGGATTCTTTCTGTTTGCGTATAATTTAGAATTGTTTGGGGGAAAATTTCACAATAATGCATCAACAATATTGTCTTGGGCAATATTACCTGTTTTTGCTGGATCTGCAATTCAGACAAATTCAATATCACTGGAAGCAATAATGTTTTGTGGCGTTTCTTCAATCATAACTTATGTTCTGATAACAACCTCTAGAAAATACAAGCATTTAAGACGCAACAACGGAAATCATTCGGAAATTAAAAGGTGCGAAGTCATTCTAAAACTTCTTACAGTTGGTGTTTTAGTTGGTACTGTAACATTTCTCGTTGTAAGATTTTAAAAATTATTTTATGCCAGTTAAGATGGCAGATGCACCGTATGTGAGGTATTGATAGTCAACTTTCAATCCACTTTTCTCCATCACATTAGAATAACTGTTTAGCCACGTGGTACTTCGAATCAGCTTTGGCAGCCCAATTAACGCCTCCTTCCAACTTGGGATGAAGCATCCCACCAACCTCAGGAAAGTTAGAAATATGTTCCACAGTCCTCTGACAACTGGATTTTTTGGGTAAGTAAAATCATGAAAGATGATTTTTCCGCCAGGCTTAAGATGGTTTATACAATTTTTTACAAGTACTTCCGGGTCACAGTATTTTGGCAGATAGGATGCTGTGATACAATCAAACTTTGAATCAAGTTTGAATTTTTCTGCGTCATCAAGAATAAACGAGATGTTGTCAAAAGAACTTGAATTTTGTTTTGCCACATCAAGGTAACTTTTGGTTATATCAACACCAACTATCATTGTATCGGGAAATTTTTCCGCAATTTCCCTAGTAAGGATGCCCGTGCCACACGCAAGATCGAGGAAAGAATCTCCATTAGAAATCTCTTCCAATATCTTTCTCTTCCAATACCTATCCTGACCCAGTGTGCCATACGAAACAACGCCATCATATGTTTCACCGGTTTCATCAAAAAACTTAGGTACGAGATTTTTTGCCGATTCTGCCAACATTATATATCACGCACCAAGTAATTTAAAGAATAATGATAAATGAAAAAATTCAGAACGTACTATCAAGATTAGAAAAGGACATTGATTATGAGAATAGCCATAGGGCTGAAGTTCCAAGCGAGGAGAGATTAAATTGCATATCAAAAAACATTGGAATGTTCTATAACATTATGCTAAAATCCATAAACGCTAAAAAAATTCTTGAGATAGGTATGTCAGTGGGCTATTCTGGGCTCTGGTTTGCCGACGCGGTAATATCAAATATGCAATCTGATGGGCAAGTTATTACAATCGATAGGGAGAAATTCAAGATTGATAAGGCAACACAGAACTTTGAAGAGGCTGGGGTAAGTTCCCTAATCAAAATCAGGAGGGGTGAGGCTAGAAAAATTTTACATGAGATAAAGGAAGAGTTTAGCGAAAATTATTTTGATTTTATTTTCATCGACGCGGATAAGGAAAGTTATATCGAATATTTTGATCTGTGTTTGCCGTTAGTAAGGAAGGGCGGAATAATTGGTGCTGATAATATTCTGCTTCCAGAAAGGTTCAACAAGATGATGGCTGATTATTTATCCCATGTTAGAAGTAATCCAAATGTTCAATCAGTTACTATTCCGATTGATAATGGCGAAGAGGTCACAATTAAAATTTCAGAATAGCGATTTTATGCTTTCTTGATACCAAGAGTTCTATTTTTAAGCCTAAGATAATGATTATGGCATTTTCTGCATCTTGTTGCGGATAAAGGATTTCTTGCTCCACAAGTGAAGCAGATCTTCATATGAAGTCTAGCTTTCTGCGCTATTTGCTTTTTCTCCGGATCTGTTATTGGCATGTTTCTTCCCGTTTAATCCTCACGTATAAAACTACTTTTTGTCTATTTTTCCAGCTAACAGAATTGATACTTCACTTGGTCTCTTTGCAACTGGGATGTTAGCCTTTGCAAACATGGCTATTTTGGATTCAGCTGAGCCATAATTTCCCATAACTATTGCACCAGCGTGACCCATTCTTTTTTCTTTAGGTGCTTTCCTTCCAGCTATATACCCAACAACTGGTTTTTTAAAACCAATTTCAATTATATGCTCAGCTAGGGCTTCCTCTGCTTGACCACCAATTTCACCAACAATTACCATTCCTTCAAGTTCAGATTCATCCTTTACTATATCAAAAGCATCAACCATCCTTGTTCCGTTAATTGGGTCGCCACCTATCCCCATAGTAAAATTTTGACCAAATCCTGAAGTGGTTAAATTATTGGAAATTTCATAAAGTAAAGTTCCACTCTTTGATAGAACCGCAATATTGCCTTTCTTAAATGGACTTGCTGGCATAATTCCAATTTTAATAAGACCCGGTATTATCACACCAGGAGTATTCGGTCCAATCATAATCGCATTATTTTCTTTGGCAATTTTAATTGCCTGCATGGTGTCACGAATTGGAACATGTTCTGGTATTGCCACAAGAAGCTTAATTCCAGCTTGGAATGCCTCCGTCGCAGCTTCCAAAAAGAATTTTGCAGGAACAAAAACAATGGAGATCTTTGCTTTACTTGTACTAACAGCTTCCTTCACCGTTTCATAAATTGGTACATCTAGGAATTTTTTACCCCCCTTTCCTGGTGTAACCCCAGCTGCAATGTTCGTACCGTAATCTAACATTAGTTTTGTATGCACAGAACCAAATTTTCCTGTGATTCCTTGAACTATAACGGGTTGCTTTTGGTAATTACCATTTCCATCTTTTTTTCCTCTTAATAATTCAAAAATATCAACCAGTTTTTGTCACCTCCATGAGTATTCCATTAATTGCTTGTTCAACAGAATCAAACATTTTTGTTTTTGTATTTTTCAACATATCTTTTGACTTTTCTGATTCTGCTCCCATTAATCTTGCATAAACTGGAAGATCAATCAAATTGTTATCATATGCTTTAACAAATGCGGAAGCAACTATTGTTGTTTTAACAATTCCACCATAAAGATTTACCAATATTGCCTTAACTTTTTTCATTTTACTAATCAAGGTCAAAGATTCATAAACTGATTCCTCAGTTGCACCACCACCAACATCAAGGAAACATGCTGGTTTTCCACCATTATCTGCAAGCATATCAAATGTAGACATTACTAGTCCTGCACCATTTCCAACTACAGCAATATTACCATCTAATTCCACCAACGAAAATCCGCTCTTCTCCGCTTTTTCTTCAAGCTCTGTCTGTTCTCTGTATTTTAGAAGTTCTTCATGTCTGAAATTAGAGTTATCGTCAGTAATCATTTTCCCATCAAGTGCTAACAGGGAACCATCTTTGAGAATGACAAGTGGATTAATTTCCGTCAGCTCAGCTTCCTTTTCAACTGTCAGTTTTGATAATTTTTGTAGTATGTCCACAAAATAAGTTATGGATTTTTTATCAAGACCGATTTCCTTCGCTATCTCTTCTGCAACCTTTTTTGAAACATGACCCAAACCAACTTCTCGTATTATTTGATCCTTAACTGATTCTATTTCAACTCCACCGTCTGCAGAAGAAATTACAGTATAGCATCTTTTGCTTCTATTAAGAAATAGTGAAAGATAGATTTCTTTTTCATATTCGGACATTTTTTCTAGCAAAATCGCCCTAGTTTTTTCACCCTTAATTGTCATACCTAAAACCTGTGGGTATTTTAATTCAAATTCATCTTCATTGTAACACTTTTGAATTCCACCGGCTTTTCCACGTCCTCCTACTGGAACCTGTGCCTTTATCACGAATGGAAATCCAATTTTTTTAGCATCATTTCTTCCCACTTCAATATTAGTAGATGAAACACTATCTGGTACGTTGATACCATATGCCCTGAATAATTCCTTGACTTGGTATTCCAATAATCGCATGAAGATTGTCGTAACTGGAAGTTTATAATCGTAGCAGTAATTTATGTCACTGAATTTTTTCTAAAAGATTTACAGTTTCTATGAACAAATCCTTACTTTTTTTCAAAAGTCTTTCAGGGAATTCTTCTATCGTGAATACGAATTGTTGCTTAAAGGCTGGTACTATCATTCCGCCAGATACAATTAGCTGTTCGATAATGTATTGATTTGTCAGCGTACAAACTACTTCCTCATAAGAGTTATCCTCTTCTTCCAGAGTCTGACGGTATAAAATTATTGGTGTGTTTGTTTTTTTGACTATTCGTGAGCCCTTTTTTAAAAGATCCATCAGATGTTGTACTGACCAGGTATCAAGACTAATTTGCTTGACCATATCTACACTATACATTTTTTGTATTTATGATGATTGTTCGACTAAAAGCTACTTATTCAACAGAAATCTTGATTTTATGGCCATCAATATCATCATCTTTGTATTTTTTGCATGTTTTGGTAAAATTCACTTGTTTGACTCTGACCAAAAAGCCAAGTTCTTCAGTTTTATCTTTCAGCATGGCTAGTGATTCTTGATCCAAGTCCAAAACTGAAGCTGTATTCAAGATGTCAGTTGGGTTATAGCCTCGCTCTTTTCTTAATGCCTGAAGTCTTCTTGCAAGATCCTTGATCAAACCTTTCGCCATCAATTCTTCATTCCTATCAGTAGAAATTATTACGGTTAGGTTATTCCTTTTTGAGAACGCAAAACCCTCCTTAACGTCAAAACCTATTATGAAATCATCAATATCCAGAGGAATCTTATTGCCATCAATGTCAAATGTAAACAAACCATTTTTTGCTAATCTTTGTACTATTTCTTCAGGGTTGGTTTTCCCAAAAATCTCCATCATCTTTTCTAGGCTTTGTTTTGCCTTTGGACCAATCGTCTTTCGCTCAAGTTCCACCTTTGGGACAACCGGTAGATTTGCCTTTTTCATCTCAAGAAACTCTGATATGTTAGCATGATTTTCAAGTTCAATAATTTTGTAACTTTCTACATTCAATTGATTGCGTAATTGTTCTGATAATAATTCTATCTGCTGTTGTTCATCTTTTTCAACACATATCATAGCTTGGTTCAGAGGCCATCTTCTTTTCATCTTTGCTTTCATCCTTGCAGCAGCAGAAATTGACACAATCTCATTCATCAGATCAAATGCATGTTCAATCTTTTCGTTAACTAGTGATTTATCCGGATTTGGCCACGTATCGAGGAGAATTGATTTTTTTGCATCAAATGTTGCAATATACAGGTATTCACTTGTAAATGGTGAAAAAGGATGCAGTAAAATATCCAACTTCTGTAGCGCATCAGCCAGAATTGCATAAATAGCAAGCCTTCTGTCTTTTTTAGTTTCATCATCATTCCAAAGTTCTGGTTTTGTGATTGGAACATAAATTTGACTTAACGAATTAATTAAGAAATCTTCAATGGCTCTTGCTGATTCGTGAAACCTACAGTTTTTATTTAATTTTGTACATGTTTCAATAGTATTTTGAAGTTTTGATAACAACCATATATCAATATGATCAAGCAAGCCCTCGTTTTTTGCCCAGTTAACAGTTGATTTGTTTATGTCAAACTTGTCGTAATCACTATTCTGTTTAAAGTATAGATGAATATGAAATAATGTACTTAGAATTTGGTATGGTCTTGACATTAGTTCCTTTATGCTAAAATTTAGTATTTCAATTGGGCTTGATTTCCACATAAAGTAAAATCTCACAAGATCAACAGGATATTTATTCAGTAGCTCAGATGCATCAATAACATTTCCAGTACTCTTACTCATCTTGTTTCCTTTTTCGTCTAGAACATGTCCTTGGAACAGAAAGGAATTGTAAGGTGGAACCCCTTTATTGTTAAGAATCACATTTTCAATTAAAAGTGTATATGCCCATCCACGCGTCTGATCAATACCCTCTGTGAAAAATGGTGCAGGAATATTTTTTCTATATTCATCATCGCTTAACGAAGCAAAAGGAGCAGCTCCGCTGTTATGCCAAGTGTCTAAAACAAATTCTTCTCGCTGCATTTTTGCACTACATTTTTTACAATTGATAGAAATTCTGTCTATCCATGGCCTGTGTAATTCAAAGTCAGACCCATCAGGCAGATCATCAGATGCCTCTATAATTTCTTTTCTTGAAAATAGTTTTTCTATGTTTTCACATTCTGTGCACTTCCAAATTGGTATCGGACAGCCCCAGAATCTTTCTCTTGAAATACACCAAGGGTGTTTTTCTTTTATGATTTCTAAAAATCTGTTTTTTGGTTGTTCAAAAAAATATTCTACTTTTTCTGCAGCGTGAATTGCTTTTTCATCAAGTCTATCAAGCATGTAAAAATATTCTCTCCTTGCAAGCCAAACAAGTTTGTGCTTAGAACGCCAGCATAATGGGTATTTGTGCTTGATTTTACCAATTTTCACTAAAGCATTTTTTCCTTTTATATCTTGGACAATTTTTTCATCAGCATCGCGTACAAACATCCCAGCATATTTACCCGCCTCTTCTGTGAACTTTACTTCATCATTAATGGGAGAAAATATCTCAACTTTTCGTTTCATTGCAATGTTATAGTCGTCCTCACCATTTGTTGGAGAAAGATGGACAATTCCTGTACCTGTATTCACATCAACAAACTTTTCAGCAATTGTGATGTGATAGTTTTCCTGTTTTGACATTTTTTCTAATCCAGAAATATTATCAAGCAGTGGATGTGTGTATTTTTTATTTTCAAATTCAGAACCTTTTACTATTTTCAATACTTGATAATCGACTATCTTTGCTTCTTTCATGAATTCTTCAAGGCGAATTTTTCCAATGATCCATGTTTCATTGTTGACTGAAACATAAACATATTCTTCATTTGGATTGAATCCAACCATCGCATCAGTTACAAGTGTAAATGGCATAGTAGTCCAGACAATCAAATGGACGTCTTCATCTTGTAGTTTTACCTTGTAATATAATGAAGGATCCTGAATCATCTCATAACCTTGATTCACTTCTGAATGACTAAGCGAAGTTTGGCAACTTGGACAGTATGCAACAACTCTGTATCCTTCAGTAAGGATGCCATTTTCTTCAGCACGTTTTAACAACTGCCATTCTCTTTCGATGTACTCGTCCTTGTATGTCCAGTATGCATTTTCTTGGTTGAATGACATTCCTAATTTTTCATCAACATCTATCCATTTCTTATGGAATTTTGATACAATTTTTTTACATTCAGCAACAAGGTTTTCAATTTGTTCAGGAGTTGTGATTTCACTTTTACCGTTTTTAATACCAAGTTCTTTTTCAGCCTGTAATTCAACCGGAAGGCCTTGTGTATCCCAACCTGCATTGAAAACAACATTTTTTCCACCAAGTGTATTGAACCTATACCACAAGTCCTTGAAGACACGACCCCTAAGGTGCCCCGCATGGGGTTCGCCATTTAGAGTAGGTGGTCCTTCAATGAATGTGATTTTTTCTTGTTTGTTAGGTGATTCATCAATTAATTCCTGTAAATCAAGTTTTGAAAGATAATCTCTAGTTGTTTGTTCGATATATTTTAGATCAAACTCATTTCCGAGTTCCATATATCGCTCTCGAGCATTTATCTCTTATAACAGTACGTGAATTCTCTGACATTAGATGAATGAAAATGTTTGACATTGTATCCCAACAATTGAATGATTCCAGAAAAATTGTTTTTGTAACTGGAGCAGGAATTTCGCAGGAAAGTGGAATTCCCACTTTTAGGGGGAAAGACGGTCATTGGAGAAAACATGATCCTATGAGACTTGCATCAATAGATACATTTTATGATGACCCAAAACTAGTTTGGGAGTGGTATGAGGATAGGAGAAAAAATATCCTAGCGGCAAAACCAAACGAAGGTCATTTTGCAATTTCCAAGATGGAAAAATTCAGGGATGTGGTTGTGTTGACACAGAATATTGATGGTTTGCACCAGCGCTCCGGCAGCACAAATGTTTTGGAACTACATGGTAGTATAATTCGGATCAAGTGTACAGTTTGTAATTTTAGTGATAATATTACCAAGAATTTTGAATCACTCCCGCCTAAGTGTGAGTGTGGTAATATGTTAAGACCTGACGTTGTTTGGTTTGGTGAAGCACTGTCACAAGATATTTGGAAAAACGCAATAAAAGAGGCCAGTACATGTGATATAATGATTATTGCTGGAACGTCTCTTGTTGTTTCACCTGCAAACACATTGCCAATATATGCAAAAGAAAACGGTGCAACTTTGATTGAGGTAAACCCTGAAAAAACTGTTATGTCAAACGAGATGGATCTATCAATACAGGCAACTTCTGCAAATGCACTGCCAAAAATACTCTCTATTTTAACAAATGAATAATTTAACTTTGGAATATATACTTCATAATCAAGTTTCAAATATTGGTTAATGTTCTTGTCGTTGGCTCAGGAGGAAGGGAACACGCTATTGGCTGGAAACTTGGTCAAAGTGATTATGTTGACAGGGTTTTTCATGCTCCAGGAAATGGCGGTACATTAAACAATGAATCAATCTCTGTAGATAATTTAGAAGCGTTAGCCACATTTGCTTCTGAGAATGGTTGTTTTACCATCGTTGGATCTGAGGCACCTCTTGCCGCGGGCATTGTTGATGTGTTTAATGAAAACGGTTTGAAGATATTTGGACCAACAAAAATGGCTGCACAATTAGAGTCAAGTAAGATTTGGGCAAAGGAGTTTATGAAGCGGAATAATATTCCTACTGCGGCGTTTGAGGTGTTTGATGATGCGTCAAAGGCAAAAGAATACGTTAACAAAATTGAACATAATGTTGTCATAAAAGCTGATGGTCTAGCAGCTGGAAAAGGTGTAATCGTCTGTAGCAGCAAAAATGAAGCTGAAGATGCTATTGATATGATGTTAGTGAATAAGAAATTTGGAGATGCTGGACGTAATATCATAATTGAAGACAGAATTGATGGTGTAGAAGCATCATACATCGCATTGTCTGACGGTAAAATAGCAATTCCAATGGCGACAAGCCAAGATCATAAGAGAATATATGATGATGATAAGGGTCCTAATACAGGTGGAATGGGTGCTTATTCACCAACACCAGTTATAGATGAAATTCTTTCTGGAGAAATTCAGAAGAAAATCATTGATAAAACAATTTTAGCTTTAAGAAATGAAGGAATTACGTTCAAAGGATTTCTTTATGCTGGAATAATGCTAAAGGATGGAGAACCATATGTTCTTGAATATAATGTTAGAATGGGTGACCCTGAGTGCCAACCAATCCTAATGCGAATGGATTCAGATCTTTTTCAATACTTAAACGCAAGTGTTGAGGGCACTTTGGAAAATATATCTTCAATTTCATGGAAAAGTAAATCTGCGGTTTGTGTTGTTTTAGCATCAAAAGGTTATCCTAATTCATACCCAAAAGATGAGGAAATATTTGGACTAGAGGAAGTGTTTGCTGATGCGTATGTATTTCATGCTGGCACTAAAGTAAAAAATGAAAAAATCCTGACAAGCGGTGGTCGTGTTTTAGGTGTTACCGCCTTGGGCAATACTCTAGATTTAGCAATTAAAAACGCATACAGTGTCACTGAAAAAATTTCCTGGAAGAACAAATACTCTAGAATGGATATCGGAAAAAAAGGTCTAACTTACCTATAGATTCTAGTATACTTGTACTTGTTCTAACTATGATATTTTGATAATTTCATCTTCCGTAATTATCAAATCAATTTTGATATCATAGGATTCGCTAGGTATGGATTTTACAATTTGTTTTGAATAAGTTAGTGATATTTTTACTGCATCAGTAAAAGAGAGAAATTTGTCGTAGTAACCACTTCCATACCCTAATCTATCTCCTGATTTTGAAATTCCCACAGTAGGCACTAATATACAGTCAATTTTTTCCGCCTTTTTACAACTATCTTTTGGTTCCATTATATCGAATCTGCCTTTTTCTAATTTTTCAAGATTAGGAATACTATAAAATTCTAAATTGTTGTCTACAATCTTAGGAAGAAGCATATTCTTGCCTCGCTCTAATATATCTAGCATAATATTATTGGTATCAACTTCACTGCCAATAGGAAAATAACAAGCAATGTTTTGTGAATTAATATACGAGTCAACTCGCTTGAGTTTTTGGTATATTTTTTTGCTTGATATATTTCTTAATTCAGCTGATGTGGCATCTCGTTTTTCAAGAAGATGCTTTCTAAGTGCAGCCTTTTGAACACTAACCGACAATTTCCTTATTTAGTGATGCTGCAGTTACAGTATTTTTTAATAACATAGCAACTGTCATAGGTCCCACCCCACCTGGAACGGGTGTAACCCACGATGCCTTTTGAATAATATCATCATAATCCGTGTCACCAATCAATTTGCCTTCATGCCTTGAAATCGCAACGTCAATCACTATCGCATCTTGTTTTATCATATCAGAAGTTAGTTTGAATTTTGTTCGATCACCTACCGCTGTTATAATTATGTCTGCATTTTGGCAAAGATCTTTAAGGTTTTTAGTTTTTGAATGACAAGTAACGACAGTAGCATTGTTTTGCAGTAGTAAATGGTATAGTGGCTTTCCTATCAAGTTACTTCTATTAATCATAACCACACTTTTGCCTTCAAGATTAATCTTGTAGTAATAAAACATCTCCATTATTCCAGAAGGTGTGCACGCCTTTAGGATAGATTTTCCCATGGATAATAATCCAATATTTTGAGGGGTTAATCCATCAACATCTTTTATAGGTGATATATTAGAAACAGTAACAAATTCATCTAAGTGATTTGGCAATGGTAACTGAACAAGGATACCGTGAACTTCTTTATCCCAGTTTAGTTTATCAATTATTTCATTAAGATGTTTTTGAGTAGTTTCGGTTGGTAACTTATGATCCTTTGTTTTAATCCCAATTTTTTCACACGCCTTATGTTTATTTTTTACATAAGTTGCAGAAGCTGGATCATCGCCTACTAAGACTGTGGCAAGACATGGCTCCACTCCTTCTGATTTTAGTTTTTCAACAGCATTCTTCAAAATATCTTTAACTGCATTTGATACTTCAACACCGTCTATTTTTTGTCCTATCATAATTATAATTTATCGTCTAACTATTTAATTTAAGCAGAAATCAAAACATTTCTTTAATTTTCTATGTTTATGTATCTGAGTTCCTTAAATAGAAATTTTGCATGAAATTATCATGTTTAAGCTCAGATGCTCATATTGCGCTACAAATTTTTGTGATCATAATTGTAGATGTAAATGCCATAATAAAAATTGGGTTAAAACTGGTTAAATCAGTTTAACCGAAATTATCCAATAGTTGAGTTAATAAAAAAAGGCGGGGGACGAGCCCACCAACATAACATGATATGTAATCTAGATTAATTTAGGATAAAAGCCGCGCGTAGAAATTATCAGTATTAATGATACTATCTCTTCCTTTTCTTAGCAGGTGTCTTCCTTTTCTTAGCAGGTG
>LUMJ01000201.1_pt1 | contig 21370 bp, 28 predicted proteins | sample 729631 | NCBI WGS metagenome assembly LUMJ01 (sample SAMN03860266, study PRJNA289734) | marine metagenome | biome: seawater column; feature: ocean; material: water; isolation source: Red Sea water column Station 22 - depth 500m | place: Saudi Arabia: Red Sea | collected 2011-10-15 | depth 500 m
TGCAGTTGCTGCAATACTGGCTAAATTATTTCCTAAATTAACACTAGACATCATTCGGCTTGGATTAGATTTTAGTTTATGAAGTGACGAAGCACCTTTGACTTTATTCTTAACCAGTTGCTCAATTTTTGAAAGTCTAACACTAACTAAAGCAACTTCTAAACCACTGAAATAACCAGAAAGTCCTATCAGTGTAATTAGTGCAGTAATTTCTAATATAATATCCATTTTAGTAATTACAAACTCCTATGACAAAAATTTCAGTCATTAATTGAAAACACACCAATTTTCTTATGTTAATAATTGATCAAAGGTTCTTTTAAGGTTTCACATCCACAATCGTAGAAAGTCTAATTTTGTTATTATTTTGGTGGTCGTGCAAATTGATTTGATGATTCATTATGATAATTTATTGGTAAAAGTGGTTCTTTTTGTCTTCCAGTTAAAATACCAATAATTTTTTCGTCTTTTTTTATTAGATCATTGTCAAGTAATTTTTTAATGCCAGCGGGAACTGAACCTGAAGCCATCTCACAATCAAACCCATTTAATCCTACTATGGACATACCATCTAACATTTCATTGTCAGTTACAGTAGTAACTATTCCATTTGTGAATTCTAGTGTTCGTAACGCCTTTACCATATTAGCTGGTTTACCAATCTGTATTGCGGTAGCTTTGGTTTTTGGTCTGATGCCATCTTTTTGCATTTTAGAATAATAACGCCCAATCAATTTAATATCAGGATCACCCTTATTCCATCTTAATTCAGCACCTTCAAATTTTCCATTATATAAGACATCTAATGTATTAGCACCTTCAGCGTTTATTATTGCTATACGCGGGATTTTTTTTATCCATCCCCACTCGTATAATTCCATTATAGCTTTTCCACAACTTGATGTATTACCAAGTGCGCCACCGGGATAAACAATCCAATCAGGTACTTCCCAATTCATAAATTCTAGTGCACGATATAGTATAGTTTTTTGTCCTTCAATTCTAAATGGATTAATAGAATTAACAGTATAACCATCTGATTGCTTAGCAGCTTCTAGCGATTTTGAAAAGGCATCGTCAAAATTTCCTTTAACATGTATTAACTGTGTACCAAATTGATATGCTTGACTTAATTTACCTGGTGCAATTTCTCCCTCTGGAATATACACATCACAATCTATGTTCTCATTTGCAGCAAACATACCTGCTGAAGCAGATGTGTTACCAGTAGAAGCACAAATAATTTTTTTTGACTCTGTCATTTTTGCATGTGTAACCGCAGCAGACATACCATTATCCTTAAACGAGCCACTCGGATTATATCCTTCTGGCTGTAACATCAAATTTTCATTTTGAATACCAATAAACTTTGAAACTTTTGACATGTGATATGGTTTTGATTGTCTGCCTTCTGCACCATCAAGTGAAACTAAATGCTTTGAACATTGAGAAAGATCTTCAGTATCAATTTCACAAAAATTTAAAAGTTCTCGAAATCGCCAAACTCCACTTTCATTAAATATACTGCCCTGTGGATTTCTACGCTGGTAAAAAACTTCCTTAAGACTATCTGGTGGATTGTTTTTATATTTAGCATCTAGAAGACTTCCACAAACACATATGAATTCAGTGGAAGAAATAGAGTATTCTTTACCACATTTGGGGCTAATACATTTTAAATACGCTTTATTGTGCATCGTGATTTTATATAATTTAACTAATTTAAAGATAAGAAAATTGGCAAAATTATTTTGTTACTTTAACATAATATTACTAAACTTTTTGAACATCTTAATTCATTACTAATTACTTGACAGATTTTGAAGTGTATTTGAAAGGGATTATACAACAAATTCTAGTTTCATACCAAACATTAACTGAATTAAAAGATGCCCAAAATGACCTTGAAAATATGAAAAAGGAGATATCTAAAATAAATGGGTTATTTTTAGTGATAAAAAACAAATTAGAGAAAGAAAAAAACCAATCTGATAGATTTGTAGTGCTTCATAAGTTAATTTCATATTATATCGAAACCTATGATTTCTCAAGAGAAATTGATGTGCTAAAACAAATTTATTACAAGGATTCTGATAGATTAAAAAATCTAAGAACGTTAATTATTGATTCATTAAATGACAAAAAAATAATTGAAAACCTGCAATTACTATTAAAGAAACTATAATTTTGTATTGAATTAATTTTTAGTTTTAGGCCCAGATCTTAGATGAAAATTACTACAGCATTTACACTCATTTTTAATACAATCATTTTCATTAAAATGCCCACAGATACCACATTCACAATGTGCAACCATTAGTTATATTACTCGTTGATGAATATAACTAAAGCGTATAATCCTATTTATTATTTCTAATTTTATTTATGATTTTTAATTAATGAAGGTAAATATTATTTTTTTCGCTTGTATTTTCTAGTTGTTTTTTTACCTGTTTTTTCATTTGAGATTTTATTCATTTCAGCTGTATTATCATCAACTGTTTTGATAATTTCCTGAATTAAGCTATCTAAATGCCCACTATCCACTTTTGGCTCAACTGCAGATGAAATTTCTTGTATGGTTTTTGAAATTTCGGTGCTGATATGCTCAAAACTTTCAGGATCTTCATATGTTGTATTATAAAGTGATTTTAAATTTTTGACTTGTGAAATAATAGTATCAGTTAATGTAAGACGAAATGTTATTCCTTCTACTATAATTTCTTTTGAAAGCATAGCCAAGTTTTTTTTTTAGACTTCTTATACTTTACTTGTTTGTGTTAATGACAAAAAAATTATAAGATTATACATCAAAATATAATATAATCCAGTGCCATTGCATCACTAATTAGCGATGTGTGTCTTGTATTAACTATATAGCCGTTTTTAATACTCTCTGTTGGAATCCATCTATTCGTAGATGTATAGTGTCTTTTTTGTATTAACTCTCTTTCAATCTCTTGAATATCAAATTCAGATTCTTCAATTTGTTGAGTTTCTAAGTGTTTTATTGTAACTAAAATTTTATTTATTTTAACACGATTACCAAATTTTGTTAGTAATGGTGGAATTTCATCAGAAACTTCAAGTACCTTTAACTTCATTTCTTTATTTCCGAAAGCGTTATGACTAACTAATATACGGTCATCAATAAATTCCTCGTAGTTAGATTTTGTCTCCTGTTGATATGTTGGTTTAAAGTTTGGTTCATCTGGAGGTTTTTCTTGTTTTGTGGATTGAATTTCCTCTCTAATTGATCCCGATTCAGGGAATAATTCTCTTTTCATTTGAAGATAATCCAATGCAGATAAACCCACTGCGTCATATATAGTAGAATTAGGATAATTGCGATTAAACCAATCTTGGTATTTTGCTTCCATAAGATATCTTTTAAGATATTCATGAGGATCTTTGTTTTCGTCAACAAAACTTAGAATTTTTTTTGCTTCGGATTTTATCTCTTCAGAAAAGTCTTCTTTAACTTCAGATTTTCTTTCTTTATTTTTTCCTTGTATTTTATTCAGATATCGCTTAAAATTCATAATCTATTTAATTAATTTATTATTAAAAAATGATTTGGAAATGTATTACTTAATAAAAAATTGGTGCTTTGACTTGAATGGCATCAAACAATCTTTTAGGTGTAATTTTTTACGTTTTCCATTATCTAATGCATATATTTTTCCATCATAAGTACATACACAATCTATAGGTTTCCTTTTCTTATCCCAAACTTTGTAAAATTCATGTAATTTTCTATTTTCATAAATACCAGGACCAATTCTCTTTTTTGAGAGAAACTTAAAGGCTAGAATTACCTCACGTCTTTTATAAACCTGAAAATTGTTTGTCCATAGAATACACCTCTCAATCTGATCAAACGGAACTTGTAATGTAGTACTAGTTCCAGATTTTCCCTCGATTGTAAAAATTGTGCTTACAGCATTGTTTACTACAAGAATATCCGGTAAGGCAACACTTGGTGAACCAAGTCTAAACGCTTTCCAATTTTCTAACGAATTAAATCTTTTAACTAATGTATTCTCCCAATTATAGCCACGTTGTCTTCTGGTTTGCGCGATCTTTTGATTTTTTGATTTTTTACTATATTTTTTTACTATATTTTTTTCTAAAATGAGCTGACTTGGTAATATCATCATTTATTTTTTAATTACACAGAATAAAGACAAGTTGGTTATTATGATATGACTTGTAACGTATTTGTTGAAACTATTCTATTCTGAAAAAAAACTTATGTTTATAATTTAGAGTACATTTTGTTAATTTTACTGATTGACCGGGTTTTAGCACAGTATTTTTTGTATCTAATTTACCCATAACACGTATTGAATTTTCAAATTCTGTGATACAAAAAATATCATCCCCATCTTTTGACCATTCAATTAATTTACCATTTGAAGAAACTTTTCGCCATTCAACGTTTCTGAAACACCTATCACAATAATCACTTGGTGGCCAAACAATTTTTGCACAATGAGGACATTCACTAGTAACAAAACTACCAGCCTTCAATTCTTCTTCAAATCTATTCATGATTCTAAAATTAAAACAGTACTGGATGTTGCTGCTGCGGACATGTTATGAACAAGACCTTTGTTAGCATTTGATATTTGTCTTTTTGCAGCCCTATTTTGTAACTGCTGTGTAATTTCAATTATTTGAGAAATACCAGTAGCACCTAGCGGATGACCAGCTCCAATTAGTCCACCCCTTGGATTTATTTTTCTATCTTCAGTATTGAATAAATTTCTAACATATGCCGCACTAGTATTTTTTTCCGTTAAATTTAGATCTTCTATAGCCATTAATTCACAAACTGAAAACGCATCATGAATTTCAGCTACATCGATTTCATGCGACGATATTTTAGCCATATCATATGCATTATTTACAGCTATTACACTACTGGATAGTGTTACTAATTCATTTTTTGTAAAACTTGCAGAGTTTGTTTTCTGACCAATTCCTGAAATCCATATTGGCTGATCAGTGAATTTTTTTGCAATATCTTCTGATGCTAAAAGAATAGAGGAACTCCCCGAACAAGGGTAAGAGCAGTCCAAAATTCGTAAATCATCTGTAACGTTCTTTGAATTCATGATCTCAGAAATTGTATATGGAGTGTGTGAATAGGCATTTGGATTATCAATTGCATGTTTGTGATTTTTAGCAGATACAATTGCTAACTCTTCTTCTGTTGTATTAAATTGTCTTTTGTGGGCTTTTGTAAACATTGATGCCCAAAAAATCGGATGGTTAAATTCTCCTCTAGATTTATCCCATTCCAAAACTTGACCAGGGTTTCCAACCTTATCTGCACCTGAAATTAAAACAGTGTCAGCCAAACCTGATGCAATATATGAAAAGCCAGAAATTACCGCATTAGTGCCAGAGCTGCATAAATGTTCTACAGTATGAGAAATTTTTGGTTTGATACCTGATAACTCTGACAAAATTGCAGCAAGATATTTTGAATTATCATTAGTAGAAACTATAACACCATCTACTAAATCCTGTGATAAGTTACGCGTTGTATCAAACACTTGTTTTGTTGATTCAAGTAGTAATGATTCAACTGGCAATTCGTCTTTTGTAAATTTTGTATTTCCGTATCCTACTACAGCAACTTTTTTCAATCAGATACCTCCGAAAATGTTGAAGTAACTAGATTAAATGATTCCTGAACATTATCTATCGGATTAAACTGTATAATTGGCAAATCTATTCCTGTTTCACGAAACTCTTTTAATTGATTCTTACATTCACTTGGAGTACCAGTAATACATAACTCATTTACCATTGACTCGGGTACTAATTCATGATTATTTTGTAAACCTGTTTTGCCAAATTCTTCAAAGATGTTTTTTGTTTCATTTTTAAATCCGTTTAAGGCTAAAAATTCTCGGTAAATTTTTCCCACTGAAACATAAAACGCTATTGTCTTTTTTGCACGAATAATAGCTTTTTCAGAGTCATCATGTACACTTGTAATAATTTGAAGAGATGTATCAATTTTTTTTTGATTCTGCATTTTTGCAAGTGTTGATTTAATCTCATTTTTTGGTCGAAGATAGAAAATTACCCCATCTGCAATTTTCCAAGTTAACTCAACCATTTTTTGATTAACAGCAGCTAGGTAAATTGGAATTATATTTCTAGGTGGTTTAATAAGTAGTGAAAAATCTTTTAAAGAAAAAATTTCACCTGAATAATTGATTGTTTTACCAGTGAGAATTAGCCGTATAATTTCTACGTACTCTTTCATTCGTTTGATTGGATTTACAAATTTATCCCCGTGAAAGTTTTCAACTATCTGTCGGCTGCTCGTTCCCAATCCAAGTATTAGCCGTTTGTTAGAAACACTATCTACGGTTACTGCGCCCATTGCAATTAAACTTGGACTTCTGGAATAGATATTAATGATAGACGAACCAATTTTTGAGAAAGTATTTTCTTTACTAACTAAACTAAGCAAAGAAAAATATTCCATCCCCCATGTTTCAGGGATCCACACAGTATCAGGTCTAAATCCATTTAATTTTTTTGAACATGTTAAAATTTGTTCAATTGTTAAAAGTGAACCTAGACTATATGATAATCGCATAATATTCATTATTTTTTAAAGTAACTAGAATATTTTTTTGATTTAACATCTTTTGAACACACATCTATATCCTTAAATGAATCAATCGAGTGCCACAAGACATTTTTAAATTTTACAGTGTATAATAAGTTCTTTTTAACAAGTTTTGGGAACACAGTATCTTCTAAACTTCCTTTGGTTGGTAGGATCTTGGATATGTTAGTACTCAAATGATAAACACCTGGATTCATCCAAATGTTTTCTACGCTAATTTTTTCATTAAATTGAACAATTTTGTCATTCTTAATTTTCATTGTCCCATATTTTGTTCTTAATTCAATTGCTGCTATACAATTTGGCTTAGTTTTTATTTTTTTTAGATCAATATTTGTGATTATATCACCATTAATCACAATGAATGATTTACCAGTGATTTTTTTCATCGCTTTTTTAATAGCACCACCCGTACCTAAAGCCTCTTTTTCAATTGAATATTCTATTTTACAGTTTAAATTATTTTTTTTCCTGAGATAGTCTTGAATTTGTTTTGATCTATAACCAGTACATAATACAATATCAGTGATCCCAAATTTTTTGAGATAATTGATAGACCACTCAATTAATGGGAGTTTATTTATTTCAATTAATGGTTTAGGAATAGTGTCCGTAAGTGGACGTAATCTTTTACCGCGCCCACCGGATAATATCATTGCTTTCATACAAATCCCTATTTTTACCTAATTACTAATTTCGTATATTTTTTGTCTAGCATCACGCATTGAAATTTTCCTTCTTATATGACCATTCTCCATTAAATGTTTTAACGCTAGTCTTACTGTTCTGCTTGGCAGTAATGTTTTAGATATCAATTCTTTCTGTGTCATAGATCCTTCATATTCTAATATTTTTAACAGAAGTTTTGAGCTTGGTGGCATGGCAAGTAATTCTTCTGCAAGTTTTACTTTTTTTGCAAGTGCAGATACAGCTGTAGAATCTGCGTTCATACGTATTATTCTTGCAGGTGGTGTAAACTTTGTTAATTCAATTTTTTCAATAACTTTGTATCTATCTATTCCATCTAAAACTACATCACAGTGCAATCGTGACGAAATTTCATCAATTTCTATAATACTGTTATCAGAAACAATAAGTGGTCTTCTAGTAGTATCCAATGAATTAACTGAAATAATTCCAAATACATTTGCAGCCTGAAAAATAACTGGGCCACCTGCAGACATAGAATACGCCGAAGAGCCTATTGGTGTGGAAATAATTACACCATCACTATTATCATGCCATACTTCTTCATCATTAACACGCAAAACATGTTCCATTAATGTAGCACTTTTTGATGTAAAAACAGCAACATCATTAAGAACAGGATGGGTATTTTTACCATCAATTTTTACTGCGATTCTTGGAACACTTTCAATCACATAATCTTGTTTTTTTAGGCGACTAAGGTATAAACGGAGATCTCTTAATTCAATTTGAGATAAAAAACCACTAGACTCTGATTCACTTACTCCTAGAACTGGTGTATCAATATCTAGTGTATGATGAAAATAATTACGCACACCTCGATCACCTCCAAGTACAATAACCAAATCAGCCATTGTAATTTGCGAGTTGTTTTTAAAATAAAAAGAATCAATGCCTGCATCAGAAAGTGTTTCTTTGATTGATTTAGCAGCTAATTCAGTAGTTTGCATTTTAGCTATACCAATACGCATAATCTTAAACCACCACAGTACAATAAAAATTAAATCTGCTTAAATTTGACTGTATTATAAAAATAATATGCATTAGCTTCTACTGCACCTTTTGTTGGAATTTTTTTTAGACCTATTTGTTTGCTTTCTAAGGCAGCCTGTGCTGCACCTCCAGCAAAGCTGAGTGCCCAAAGAATATCATTTTCTTTTATCATAGTACAACAAAACGTAGCAGAAAATATATCACCAATACCAGTAGTATCAAAAAGTTCAAGATTTGGTAGCTTTATCATGTAAATTTTATCATCTGATAATAATGATATATTTTGTTTATTAGTTAATATCACATTTTTTACTCCCTTTTTTTGCAATACTTTCATACCATCAACTTCAGGTTTATTTGTAAAGCATTTTAACTCATCAGAATTAGTTTTAATTGTTGTTACACCAGATAAATTCAAATCTGTTCTTTCTAGATAAATTTTATTTTCTGAATTTTTTCGTCGTAAAAATCCCTGCGGATCTAAGAAAACAAAACTAGAATTTTTTTTAATTTTTTCAAAAGTATTGTTTGTTATTTCACTAAATAATGGACTGATTAATACATTATCAGAATCTAAGCCAACAAAGTTAATGTTCTCACATTTATTTTCTAAGAATAATATTCTATTTGAGGATAATATTCTTAGTATAAATTTTGTAGTTGGTTCTTCTGACAATGCATTTTTAATTAAAATTTTTTGTTTCATTAAATAATCAGCAAACAAAAAATCAGAGCCAAATTTTGTGTTTAATGTTACATCAAATTTTAGAGTTTTTGCCATAAGACTACAATAACACGCTGCACCACCAGGGACTACATAATTTTTATCATTAATGTAGATAGTATCAATCGCACAATGTGAAAAAATATCTAATTTCATCTAGTTAATGTTTCAATATACTCAAGATTATAAATGGGATGAATAGTTGTAATATATGCCATTAAAACGTGCAAGTAGAGGTCGTAAAAAAGGTGGAAAGGGTTCTTCTGGTGTTGTCCAGTGTACAAATTGTGGGCAAACTGTACCTAAAGATAAGGCAAAAAAAGTAACATCACGTTTAAGTTTGGTTGAACATCAACTTGCAAAAGAACTTAGAGCGCAAGGAACTTACATTTCATCTCCAACTATCCTAAAATGGTATTGTATATCATGTGCTATACATTTTAAAATATTAAAAATTAGATCATCTTCAAAAAGAAGAGAGCATACCAAACTTAGATAAGATTATTTTCTTAATGCTTTTGTAGTAACAACAATCCTTTGAATAAATGTAATACCTGCAATTATTATTACAATAATTATTGCATATTCCATAAATCCAATAATTCCAACAATAGCAATTACAAGAAGTCTTTCAGCACGTTCACCAATTCCAATACCCTGTAACTTCACTCCTAAAGATTCTGCCCTTGATCGGGTATAGCTCACAAGTAATGAAAGTGTAATAGCTAAAAATACCAAATATGGTTCTGCAAAACCACCAACCAGTATTCCAAGAAACACGGCAACCTCTGCTATCTTATCAAATACTGAATCAAGAAAACCACCAGATCTAGTAATTTTTTGAGAAACTCTGGCAACCTGCCCATCTACAATATCAAAAAATCCTGCAACAAGTAGAATTATTCCACCAATAATCAATGAAAATTCAATATTCCACCCATAAACAAATGCAGAAGCAAATGCAAAGGCCAAACCAATACATGACCAACCATTAGGTGAAATACCAGTTGACGCAAAGCCTTTGCCTATTTTTTCAAGATGTGGCTGAAATGAATCTCGTAAATTATTTAACAATATTCTTACCTGCTCAGATTCATTGCAATTACTGTTGATATTATTTTTGCAGCCATGGATGCTGTAGAACCATTATCATATGTTGGATTAAGTTCTACGATATCTGTAGCTACTATCTTTTTGTTTTGTAATGTTGTAATCAAATCATATAATTCTCTGGATGAAATTCCTACAGCTTCAGGATTACCAACACCTGGTGCAAATGCAGGATCTAATACATCAAGATCTATACTTAGATAAAGACTATCAAAAGTAGATGTAATATCTTTAAGTAATCTAGTTCCATCACCATTACGAATTTCTTTATCTGATACAGTTGCAATGTTGTGTTCTTTTAGAAATGCAAGTTCTTCCCTTACAAACGCTCTTGCTCCCACATGAACAATATTTTCAGAACCACATTTTTCAACAATTCTCCTTAGATATGCAGCGTGACTAAGTTTAATGTCAGCATATTGATCCCTTAGATCATAATGTGCGTCAAAAACTACATATCCTGTATCAGTTGGAAAGCATGTAAAACTTCCTAAAGTAATCAAATGTTCTCCGCCCAAAATAATCAACTGTTTATTTTGTTTTTTTAATTCAGAAGTAATATTTTCAACCATTTGTAACATCTCTGTTGCAACAACTGTATGTTTGGTATTGCCAAGATCATTAATATTCACAGTTTCAAGATCAATACCAAACTCTGGTTGGAAAATTTCGATATTATTAAACGCATCACGTATTGCGTCAGGTCCAAAACGACAACCTGGTTTGTAAGAATGCGTTGAATCAAACGGTACACCAAAAATAACAGCAATTGATTCAGAATCATCATTAGGATTAATAATCAATGGCGAATTTGTCATATGAAGATCCAGAAAACTCATTTTATTACACCATTATCTGTGGTCTTTGTGATAACAAGACTGCTGAGTTTAGTTTTGAAGCGGGTTTACCATTTGTTATATCCTTAACCTCCTTTACAAAGTCTTCAGTGGTAAGTTGACGTACATTACCAGTTGTCCTATCACGGATACTCAAACTAGGAGAATTCACTTCTTTTTCTCCAATAACCAATACATAACTAATCCATTCTTTTTCTGCATCCCTAATTCTTTTACCGATTGTATCATTTCTATCATCAATATCAACCCGTATATTTTGCTCAGTTAACTTGTTAGCAAGTTCACTAGTAAATTCTAGAAAATCATCTTTAAGAGGGATTAGTCTTACTTGTGTTGGTGCTAACCAAAGTGGGAGTTGGGGTTTTCGTCCTTCTTTAATATCTTTAGCAGACTTCTCCAATAATGCATAGATTATTCTTTCAATTGCCCCAGACGGAGAATTATGTAAAATAATTGGATTCTGTTGTTCATTTTTTTCATTTGTAAATGTAATTCCAAAATCTTTAGCATTGGATACATCGATTTGATCAGTCGATAATGCACTAGCCTTACCTAACAATCCCTTGCCTAAATTATCAATAAATTGAAATTCCCATTTTAGTACAAAATAAAAGAATTTCTCTTTCCACATTTCAACTAAAACTGGTTTCGCAAATTTTGAAACCATTTGCCTGACTAATTCTTTATTTTCATTGTAAAAATCCTCAGTAAATCGGATAGCCATTTCATAGTCATTTTCTTCAATGCCAAGTCCTGATAAAACTTCACGAGAAAGATCAAATCTTTTTCCAAGTTCATCTATTGCTTGTGGCATATCTTTACAAAATGCATGACAGTCAGGCATAGTAAATGCTCTTAACCTTCTTAGACCAGCAAGTTCTCCAGATTGCTCTTTTCTAAAACTATAACGAGTGAGCTCATAGAGTTTGTACGGCAAATTTTTGTAAGACAATTGAAAATCACTAGTCATTAAAAATTGTCCAAAACAAGCTGCAAATCTTAAGAAAATATTATTACGTTCTGAAACAATATTATACTGTCTTGCAGGAAATTTCTCCAAGTATCTTTCCAAACTTGGATGGCTTGAATCATACATTACAGGAGTCTCAACCTCAACACCACCATAATCACGAACTTTATCTGTGACGTACTGTTCAATTTGAGATTTAATCAGCCTGCCATTAGGATAAAATCTCATGTTGCCAGAATCAGATGAAGGCTCATAATCGGCAATCGCAAGTTTTTTCATTAGGCTTACATGTGGTGGTGCTTCTTCCGCACTTCTCTCTTTTGCAGATTCGTGCTTAGCAAATACTTGAAGCTGTTCATGATTAGTGAAATTAAATTTTTCAATCTCTTCCATTTTGCCGTCAGGTGTAATTATGTACCAGTATGATTTGGCTTTAGATTCTGCTTCTAATGCTGTAGATGTTTTTTCCTTAGCTAAATCCTTGGAAAAAACTTTAAAGTTTTCTGCAAGTGGGTGTCCCTTAACTTGTATGCTAAATGCCTTTGTCCATCCAAATGGAGCTCGCATAGCTTCAATCCCAGTACATAATCCCTGCATTTCTTTTAAAATTTTAAAACCAGCACCAGGTGATGCAAGTATGGAGCTTAAATGTGCATATGGATAAAGCAGTAATTTATTACAACCAATTTTTTTCATTGATTCTTGGATCTCAATAATTGCCTTTTTTGCTATATCTGAATCATCACCTTGCTCAATTGCAGTAAAACAAACTACAACCCCTTCTATCCGAATTTTTTTAGGTTCTATCTCTTCTGCTGATTTTAACTCTTTTTTTGTTGGAGTATATTCTATACTGTCACAATGAAGCTGTAAAACTCGCATAATCTCACACAAAATGAATTATTGAATTAAATGTTATCAATTGAAGAATGTCTATATCGTTAACTAAATCCAGCACCAAATTGATCACCCTTTGTTAACGGATCAATATCAACTCCTGCTTTTAGATTTAAGTACAAAAATGCCTCATTAACAAGCTCTGCTGCAGCAGTATCAGTAAGACCATAATTTTCTTTAGCAAAATTATGATATTTTTTGAGTTTATTTTGATCTTGCTCATCAATTGATATATTATCAGAAGTAATCATTTCTGCGATTTTTATAATTCTTAAATTATGATCAGGCTTTTCCATAACATCTATCATTTTTTGTCTTTTAAAAAATTGTTTGGCTATTCATTTTCATCATGACCTAAAACATGATTACTACAATAGTATTGATCATTCATAGTGCAATAATAATGAGAAATTTGATTACATAGTGAACAGGTAGGTTTTTCATCGTCATTAGTCAGCTTACGATGATAAAACCTGTTTGGTGTCACAAAACAAGTTTATTCATGTACTTTAAATTGATTTTATGGATCATCATAATTTTGAAGGTAGGGATATTCCACACATTAAACTAAATTCAAATATGACAATCGAAGATCTGGTAAATGTTTATGCTTCAACCGGTTTTAATGGAAGGCAATTAGGTGAAGCATCAAAACTTTTTGCAAAAATGATAGAGAACGATGTAACAATTTGCCTAACTATGGCTGGAGCAATGACACCAGTTGGTTTTGGCGGGATTGTTAAAACACTCATTGAAAATGGGTTTGTTGACTGGATTATAACAACTGGCGCAAATGTTTATCATGAAGACCATTTTGCCTGGGGACTACCAGTAAAACAGGGTCATTTTGATGTAGATGATAATATACTATATGAAAAAGAAATTGTACGTATTAGAGATATCTTCGTAAAATATTATGAAACATTGGAAATTCAAGATCAAGTAATTCAAAAAATGTTTAAAGAAAAATTTGTTAATGAACCATTTACGACCGCTGAATTTAGTAACATACTAGGAAAAATTAGTAAGGAAAAAGCTAAATTCCCTGAAAAAAGTTTTGTGACAACTGCATATGAATATGATGTTCCAGTTTATATCTCAACAATAAAAGACTCTTCGCTTGCGCTAAATCTTGCGGTTCATAGATTAAATAATAAACAATTTAATTTAGATTTTGTACGTGAAATTTTAGAGCAGGCAGCTATAGTCTACAATTCAAAAAAATCTGGAATTCTTGAATTAGGTGGTGGCGTTCCAAAAAATACTGCACAACAAACTAGTCCATTACTTGATCAAATATTAAGAAAAGATCATGGTGGTCAGGATTACATTATTCAGATTACTGATGCACGCCCAGATACAGGTGGTCTTTCTGGTGCAACTCTACAAGAAGGTAAAAGTTGGGGTAAGGTTCAAGATTCACATAATGATTTAGTAACAGTATATGCTGACGCGACAATCGCTTTTCCAATCCTTGCATTGTATGCTTTAAGTAATCAAAAACCAAGAAAACATAAAAGAATCTATAAAAAACTTGACAAGTATTTTGATACTTTAAAATCTGATGCGATCAAAGTGCCTGATAAATTTGCAAAATTATTAAAGAAAAATAATATTAATTTGGATTAGTTATCCACGTTTTTTTTGTTTTCCTTTTCGACGTTCCGCCTTTTGATCAGCCCATCTCATATGCTTACCTTTTTTTCTCTTTGGCATGATAGTATAATACTGATTAGATGTAAAATGTTTTCTTAAAATATATCATATCTTGCACGCTCTAATGATCTATCCTCTTTTGTTTCCTTTTTCCATTCTTTATAATGTATTTTACATAGAACAGACTTTTTACTATCAGAAGAAACACGTAATCCAGCATTCTCAACTTTGGTAGTATTAATTGAACGTATACCAGTATTATCACATCCCGTTACATTACATTTTGCACCTTTTGCAACAACCCCCATACATATTTTATAATTATATCAATAATAAATGAATCATTTTGAGATTGTTCGTTTATAAAGAGGAATTCTAAATTTAGAACATATGGGAGGCTCAAAAAATAAATCTCCTGCACAAAAAGAAAGAGCACAAAAACGTGATGATGCAGAACAAAAGAAATCAAAAAAATCTAAAGCTGATTCCAAGATGGAAACTTCTGTCTTAATTAATGAATCGCAAGCTATGAAATATATCAAAGACGCTAAAGTACTTACTGCACAAGATTTAGCAAGACATACGTTAGTTAAAATTTCTACAGCTAACCTATTCCTAAAAAAATCACTTGATAATGGAATTATTAGAAGAATAGGTGGCTTTAGTGGTCACCATGTTTATCAGGCAGTTTCTGAATAAAGTGATAATATATCACCAGGTTTTACTATTTTTAGACTATCAATACTAGTTATCAATTTTCCAATAGGTGTCATTGGTTCTCCATCTGAAACATCGTTAAGATAAATACAGATACATCCACCAGCAGGTAAATATGCAACATCACCTTTTTTAAAATCAATTTTTTTGCGTTCCATACCAGAATTTATTTTTGTTTTCATGTATACAACTGATTTGCCCAAATGATGTGCATTACCATATATTGGCAATGCCCTTGTAATCAACCCCACAGTCCTAGGTGAAAGATGACGTTTTAATTGGCATGAAAATCTTGCTTTTCCTTTAATTTCCAAAAATATATTAATTCTGGAAATAAATTCAGAAACCATTTCATTACATCTTACTACTAGAATATATAACCGCATTCATTGATTTTCATTAATGGTTGGTTCCACAGCGAAGAAGGATGAAACCGAATCTAGTGCAGTTGAAGCATATCGAAAATTGCGTGAAAAGCATTTTACTGTCAATGGTGAATTATCTAAAAAAGATGAGAGTGTGATTGACGATGAATGTGAAAAAATTAAAAATCGTGATATAATCGAGTACGATCCTAAACATGTACCAGTGGAAATCATCGATAAAAAAGGCTCGGTAATTACAGGACCACCCACATTAACTAGGTTTGAAAAGGCGCGTATAATGGGTGCTCGCGCACTTCAATTATCACTTGGTGCCCCTAGCTTCATTGAAATCCCTAAAAATACAATAACATCGCTTGAAATTGCTATGGAGGAATTAAACAAAAAACTGTTACCCGTTACAATTAAAAGAACATTGCCTAATGGTGATTTTCAGAATATTCCTTTAGATCAATTTGAATAGACGATTTGTCTATAAAATTTAAATGAATTGAAAAATTCATGTAATCATTAATGATGTTTGATATTAAAGCACACGAAACACCAAACACTTTCAACGAAAAACCGTTTTTAGTTCATAAGGATTCTGTTATGAAAATTGCATTTGAAGTCCATGATATATTACAAAATACTGGAAAAATTCGAATAAAAGGAAAAGGTGAAACATGTCCCAGTGCTGTCTCTGTTGCCAACATAATCATAGAAAATATTTTAAAAGGAAAATCAAATGCTGAAAAAATAATTGTTGATAGTGAAATTGAAGATAATGGTCACATGATTTCTACAATAGAAATAACTATTACAAAAATTAATTAAAATACGCTTCCAGGGCCCTTTAAAAGCATGTTTTCACATTCCTTACAGATCTCATCATCAATATTAGATTCTAAATTATGATGTATATCACAAATCAATAAACTTGATTTTATGTAATTACATAAACCGATAAATTTTGACAGGCTAGAAGGTGTATATGCTTTATCAGATGATAAATTTTCACTAATATCATCAATCATTTCAGCAACCTGTTTTTCTTCTAAAAGCTTTACAATCAATTCTGGATCACCACGTGTCCCTCGAATATAATTACTGATTGCAGCTTGAGTCACACCTAACATTTTAGATATTTCATCTTCACGTATATGATAATCAACTGCAAGTTTTTTCGCCAAGATTGCACGTAATGCAGGAATAAGTGTTTTTGACTCTATTTCTGCTGGTAATAGCATTACACAAATTATTTAATAAATTATTTAAATGTAGTACATTATTACGAACACAATATAGTGAATATTAACAGATAATTTTTTACCGTTAATTTGCCATAATATCTTTATTGATTAATTGGGAGAAAACATATTGAACGAAAAATTTAATGCGTTATACCGAATTTTAGAAAACTCTGTTTTAGGGTGTAATTCCACCTGTATTTCACTATCAGGGGGGCTTGATAGTAGTATATTGGCATTTTTTTTACAGAAAAGAAAAATTAATGCAATAAGTATAATTTCCAAGGAATTCTTTGGAACAGATCTAACATTTAGTCAACTAATCTCTAAAAAATTTGGTTTTTCCTTGATATTGAAAATAGTAGAACATGAAGAATTACTAACTGCCATAGATAAAACAATTAAAACTTTACGGGTTTTTAATGATATAGAAATTAGAAATTCAGTAGTTATGTATCTTGCACTACAAACTGCAAAAAAAACAGGACAGAAATCAATTATCACTGGCGATGGAGCGGATGAATTATTTGCTGGTTATAACTTTTTTTTAAAAATGGACGAAACTGAGATAGAGAAAAATTTAAAACGAATATGGAAAATAATGCATTTTCCTACACAAAAAATTGGTAAAGATCTTGGAATTACAGTTGAATCACCTTTTCTTAGTAAAGAAATGATTAATTTTGCAAAATCCTTACCAGTGAACTATAAGATTAGAAATGAAATGGGTCAAAAATTTGGCAAGTGGATTCTACGTAAAACGTTTGAAAAAAGAATTCCTAAATCAGTTATTTGGAGAAAAAAATCTCCTATGCAGAATGGGGCTGGTACATCTGGATTAGAAAATATATTTAATGTAATACTACCAGATAAGATTTTTGAGAAACAAACAAAAAAAATCAAAGACACTGAAAACGTAGTTTTAAGATCAAAAGAATCTCTTCATTATTACTTGACTTATAGAAAATACTATGATATTCCATCAAAACTTCACACTGCTAAACACATGTGTCCATATTGTAAACATATGATAAGTGAATACTCAAAATTTTGTCGTATGTGTGGTGCATTTCCTATCTGATATTTTTTTTATATTTTTTAGGCTTTTTTAAAAAAATTCTTTTACAGCCATTACAACAAAAATAATATTTAGTGCCATTATATTCATACACAAGTGCAAGACTTTCATCCATTTCTATTCCACAAACAGGATCAATTGGCATGATTGTTACTATGATCTAATCTATAAGTATCTATTTCTTTAATTTTCTTAAATTAAAAAATCAATAACAATTACATTAGATTTAGAACAAACCCTGTCATAAATAAAACACCTGTTATTCTACTATATAGTAATGTCAAGCTCATAACAGGTATAAGATTATTTATTTTATCAAAATTTTGTTTCAGTTTTTGACTAGATTTTATTATCAAAGGAATTGTTAATAAAACAATTAAACAAAAAACTGGAAAAATTTCTAAAATGGTTGCAACTATAGATATACCATATATTATTGTAGGAAATATCCACAAAATGGTGGATGCTTTTTGCTTTCCTAGAATGATAACAAGCGTCTTTCTTCCTTTTGCCTTATCTACATCGTGATCAGGAAATGATGTGATAAATAAAACTAGAGAGGATAATACCCCTATAACAATTCCACCCAATACTGATGACTCGGTAATATTTGACGTTTGAACAAAATACGTTCCCATAACAATCATACATCCTTTGATTGTCACAAACACCTCAGCTAGTCCCGAGTCAACAATTTTCGTTGAATAAAAATAAATTGAAATTACCGCAAATGCAAGAATTATTCCAATAATAATACCATCAGTAACAACAAAATATGCTCCAATGATAGTTCCAGTTATCAAAAATGCTATACCAGCTGCATAGACTTGGGTTGGTTTGAGTAAACCTTCTGGAAGAACGCCTGAACCGCCACTCATTTTTGTTTTATGCGATACAGTATCTATTCCACGTTTAAAATCCCAATAATCATTAAGTAAATCTACACTAGCATGAAGAGCTAGTACGCCAGCCATTGTAAGTATGGCATCAAATATACTGATATTATTAGTATACCACCAAGTAATTACCAAACCTACGGTTACTGCTATTATTGAAGCCAATAGAAATCGAACGCGTATTACACGTAACCAAGCAGAAATCATTACACTAATGATTCATTACTTACACTAATTGGTTTTCTTCCCATAAAACCAGTATTCTTTTCATGCCAAAATTTAATTTCAGTTTCCCCTTCTTTCCAACAAAGCCATATTTCTTCATCAAAACGTTTTGCAGGAAAATCAAGCAGACCATCATCAAGTCCTTTCAAAACAACACCTGTACTTTCTAAGTCTTCTATTGACTGATAAAATTTTGTGACCATAGAATTAAATTTTCGTTTGATAATAACATGTTCATCTATAGTTGAAGTTGAAACGTTAGAAGATAACTGATGTTCCATTTTCATAACTTCCGCCTTCAATTTTTTGGCATAACTAAATTTCTTAATTACAACAGGGAGAATTTTGTTAGCATCATTAACAGAAAAATATGAATTCATAAAACATAGTCAAGGATTGAATAATTTAAAGTATGATTACAAATGTACACGGAAATAATCCCAACGTTCGGGATCAAACTTAGTAACAAATTCCGCCTTCTCCATACTATTAACACGGCCAGAAATTACATCCCTAAATGCAAAACTTGTTAGATATTCATAATTCATTGTATGTGCCTGCATAAGAAATGATTGTCTCAGTTTATGTCCGGCACCAAGTCCCCAATAACCCATACTCAACGCTATAGGTTCTAAAAATATAGTATTTCTTTTACCATAATTTTCATCATTGATCTCAGCTCGCAAATTATAATTTTCTAGTGGTCCACCCTTTGCAAAACCAATGATTGATCCATCTAAACTATTCAAGCGTAAAGTTGTCAAAATTATTTCTGAATCAGATAATGATTCATTAAAATTTTCCTCATTAAACCGTAATGGTTTTGGTAATTCTAAGAAAATCGATTGTAATGTATTAACAAAACCATCACTTGGTTTAGTTTTCATCTGCTCCATCCTAATCATAAATTTTAGTTTTTTATTTGTAAAATCACTTTGAATCTTTAATTCTTGTTCACGTAATTCTCTAAACATTTGAATATTATTCATAAAATTCTCCTTCATTTCTTTTGATAGACATTTTAAAACTAGATTACACATTTCCGGTTCATTTTTGGTCAAATCATCAAAATAAGATACAGAACGGATTTTTCACCGTTCTCTTTTAATTTTCCACTCCAAGGATACGCAGTTCTAAGTATTAGAGCCTTGATAATTTCAAAATCTGTTCCTGACTGTGCAATTAGATTTTTAATTTTGTGATCTGATGTTAAGTTTTTTAAAACATTATCTTCAGAAGGTTTATCAATAATTTTATCTGGCTCAAAGTCATGAAAAATCGCTGAAACAAATAGATACTTTAAATCTTCATCTGATAGATTAGGAATCTGTTTTGAGTCACCGACTAATAATGTACCTAAAGGAATTTCTAACAAGTGATCAATATTATGATATCCATAATATTTTTCTCCCAAGCCACTTGATTGAAGATTCTTAATGGTGTAATCAAGCATTGCTCTATAACATGATTCGATAAATCCATTTTTTTCAGCTAGATTAATAACTTCATTCTTAAGTTGCGTAACATTAAAAATTTTAGGAGAGGTTTTTTCCATTTGAACCACTTCTAATTGATAATTTCATCTAAAGTATATGCAAAGATTTGATATGGTTCGCCTGTTTTTCTATGTTTATATTTCCACTTTCCTTCACTGAATGTTTTTTTCTTGAATGACTTTTGCGTTTCTGGATGAAGTTTATCATAGACATCTCCACCTATGAGAAGCTGATTAGGTTTTGCCATGTTTTGGATTTTAGCTGCCATGTTCATAGATGGACCTAAAATATCAACATGAGATTTTCTTTTGTCTGAACCATAACGAACAATAATGTTTTGACCATGATCAATACCAATCTTGGCTGCAAGTGGAGGATAACCATTATCGGTCAGTACCGGATTAATACTCTCAGTTAGAACCCTTAACATGGATTTTGCACAATTAACAATATTATCAGCAGGATAAATTAGATCATTTTCTGCATTAAAATACGCAAGTACAGCATCACCTACAAATTTTAGCATATAACCACCAAATTGAGTAACAGTATACGCCATTTCTTGAGCAAATGAGCTTATAATAGTAACAACTTTTTCTTCCGGTAACGATAATGACATATTCGTTGAACCGACTAAATCTATATACATTACAAAAATATGTACTCTAGAATTAACATGGTTACGTAAAAACTGCTCAGACTTATCAACAAACGGAGGATATTCAAGACCATTCTTTACGGAATTCAATACTCTTTCCTGAGCTTTTTTCATC
>LUMJ01000177.1_pt1 | contig 21338 bp, 22 predicted proteins | sample 729631 | NCBI WGS metagenome assembly LUMJ01 (sample SAMN03860266, study PRJNA289734) | marine metagenome | biome: seawater column; feature: ocean; material: water; isolation source: Red Sea water column Station 22 - depth 500m | place: Saudi Arabia: Red Sea | collected 2011-10-15 | depth 500 m
CTGCCAATGTGAGATAAAACTATTATTTTTGCCTTTTTTTCTATTAATAGTTTTATTGTTGGTATTGTTTTTTCGATTCTAGAAGTTTCAGTTATGGCTCTATTTTTCATTGGAACATTCAAATCAACTCTTAGTAATACTTTTTTATCTTTAAGTACCAAGTTTTGATCTAAAATATTATTCATTAAAAATTAAATTTTATGAATATACTCTGCTAAATCACACATTCTTGATGCAAATCCCCATTCATTATCATACCACGCAGAAACTTTACCCATATTATTCCCAACAACATTAGTTAAAGATAAATCAACAATAGCTGAATTGGGATTGTGGTTGAAATCAATTGAAACAAGCTTTTCTTCTGTTGCTTCAAGGACATTTTTTAATTCTTTTTTTGAAGCTCTTATAAAAGAGTCGTTAATTTTTTTTACAGACAATTTGCTTTTTGAATTAAACACTAAATCTACCAATGAAACATTTGGGGTTGGTACCCTTATTGCTAAACCTTCTAGCTTTCCTTTTAGTTCCGGTATAATTTCACCAAGAGCTTTTGAAGCACCCGTAGAAGTTGGTACAATTGATTGTCCCGCAGACCTTGCTCGTCTTGGATCTTTATGAGAATTGTCCAATAATCTTTGGTCAGCAGTGTAAGAATGAATAGTTGTCATAAAACCTTTTTCTATTTTAAACACTTCATTTATTACATTTGCTACTGGAGCAAGACAATTTGTAGTGCAAGAGGCTGCTGAAATTATCAAATCATTCTTGTTTATGGATTTGTGGTTTACACCATAGACGATGGTTTTGTCAGCATTTTTGCATGGTGCTGAGACTATAACTTTTTTAGCTCCGCCACTTTTAATATGTGCCAATGATTTTTCCTTAGAATTAAACTTTCCTGTGCATTCTAAAACATAATCTACAGAACTTTTTTTCCAATTAATTTTGTTAATGTCAGTCTCTTGAGAATATGGAATTTTTTTATTATTAATCTTGATATGATTATCACCGAAGTCCAAATCAGCAATTAATTGGCCATGCACGCTATCTCTCTTAAGTAATAATGTCGCTGTTTCTGAATTTGAACGATTATTAATATGTTTAATTTCTATGTTTTTATTTTTTGATTCTATTAAGGAACGTATTACCATCCTTCCTATTCTGCCCAATCCATTAATTCCAATTTTTATTGTCATATTATTTTTTTAATTTTAGTTAGTATACTTTCAGTTGTTAAATTAAAATGATTGTATACATCTTTGTATGGTGCACTTTTTCCAAAATCATTTATTCCAAAAGCTAAACCATTTTCCCCAACATATTTTTTCCAATAATCTTCAGTAGATGCTTCTATAGAAACTTTAATTGAAGTTTCATTTAAAATTTTATTTTTGTATTCTTTATTTTGATTGTCAAATATTTCATGACAAGGCATTGATATAACTTTTGAATATCTATTTTCTGTGGCCAATTTATGACTTATTTCACAAGCTAAAGCAACTTCAGAACCTGTTGCTAATATAGTTAAATCTATTTTTTCATTTGTTCTTAAAACTTCGTAAGCTCCATAAGAACATTTATTTTCTTTAGAAAATTCTTTTCTAACCGGATTAATTTTTTGTCTAGTTAAAGCAATAATACTGGGTGTATCTTGGTTTTCTAAAGCTAACTGCCAAGTTTCAAAAGTTTCAATTGTATCTGCAGGTCGAAATAAATTAAGATTAGGTATTGCTCTTAGACTTGACAATTGTTCTATTGGTTGGTGCGTTGGACCATCCTCACCTAAGCCAATCGAGTCATGTGTCATGACATAAATCACTCTTTGTTTCATTAATGCTGCTAATCTAATTGATGGTTTGCAATAATCACTGAATATTAGAAAAGTTCCCCCATATGGAATTAGCCCACTGTGTAAAGATAAACCATTCATTATTCCACACATGGCATGTTCTCTAACACCATAATGAATGTAATTACCCTTAAAATTTCCAGGCTTAATTATTTTATGATTTGTTGTTTTGGTATTATTTGAACCAGTTAGGTCTGCAGATCCGCCAATTATATTTGGTAATTTCGAAACGATATTTAAGAATTTTTCCGAAGATTTCCTTGTAGCAATAGGTTCTAATGATTTTAAATAATTTTTTTTTTCTTTCTCGATCGCTTCATAAATATATGGTCTTATAAGATTATTTTTTGGTGGAAAATTTTTGGTAAATTTATTAGCTGTTGCCCACCCCAGCCAATGACTGCTTTGTGATTTATAATGTTTAGACCACTTTGTATATTCTTTCTCTCCACGTTTACCGATGTTTCTCCATTCAATTAAAATTTTTTCTGGAATTTCGAATGAATCATGTGGCCATTTTAATTTTTTTCTTACTAAACTCATTTCACCTTTCCCTAAAGGACTTCCGTGCACTGATGCTGATCTAGACTTATTTGGAGATCCATAACCAATAATTGTTTTACAAGATATTACAGTTGGTTTTTTTGCTTTTTGAACTTTTTTAAGAGCTTTAAATATTTGTTTTTCATTGTGTCCATCAATTAAAATATAATCCCAACCATAACTTTCAAATCTTTTTTTAAAATTATCAGATGTAGCGAGGCTAGTTGGACCATCAATTGATATAGAATTATTATCAAATAACATTATTAGATTTTTTAATCTTAAATGTCCTGCTAGACTTAAAGCTTCATGACTTATTCCTTCCATTAGGCAACCATCTCCAGCAACAACATAAGTTTTATGGTTTATAATTTTTTTACCAACTTGATTTTTTAGTATCTCTTCCGCTAGAGCAAATCCCACAGCATTTGCGATACCCTGGCCAAGTGGTCCAGTTGTAGTTTCAATTCCCGAGCCAGGAACATATTCTGGATGACCGGTACAAATTGAATTTAACTGTCTAAAATTTTTAATATCATTTAAAGAAATACTTTTGTACCCCGTAAGATATAGTAAAGAATATAGAAGCATAGACCCATGACCTGCAGAAAGAACGAATCTATCTCTATTAAACCAATTCGGATTTCTTGGACTAAACCTCAAAAAATGTTTAAACAAAATCGTGGCAATGTCTGCCATGCCCATAGGCATTCCAGGATGTCCTGAATTAGCTTTTTCTACAGCATCAATTGATAAAAATCTGATTGCATTTGATAAATCTTTATTTAGCTTATTCAAAAAATTATCCTATCTAGACTTAGATGACTCAATTTAATATTATAATCATATATATATGAAAACTCTTTATGAAAAAGAAAAAAAACTAAATGAGGTTTTAGAAAAACTCAATCTTTTAAACCCTCAAACCTCAGATTTAAAGGAGACAATAGCGAATCTTGATTATCAAAAAAATCAATTAGAAATTGAAAAAAAAGATTTAGAAACAAGATATGAAGAACTTCTGAAAGAATATCGTCAACTAAAAATGAAATTGGAAAAATTATATCAGAGAACGGAAATAGAGAATAAAAAAGAATTGGAGTTTTCAGAAAAAATAGATGAATTAAATCAAGAAACAGATACTTTATTGGAAGAAATAGATAAATGGCAAATGTAAATGTAAAGTTTAACGGTAAAGAATTTCTTTTATCGTGCGATAGTGGCCAAGAAGAACATTTAGAAGAGCTTTCAATACATTTGAATGAAAAATTTGATAATTTAAAATCTTCATTGGGAAATATTGGAGAGAGCAAGCTTCTTTTAATAACATCCATTACTATCATGGACGAATACTTTGAAACAAAAAAAAAAATCGATCAAAAAAGTACGGAACTTAAAAATTTAACTGATAAATTTAAAGAACTGAAATCATTAGTATATGAATATAAAGAAAATAAAGAACGAGAAATCAAAAGACTAGGTGATGAACAGTCAGAATTAAAAAGTGAAATTGAGCAGAGCAAAGAAGATTATGAAAAAATTATTGATAATGCAGCTGATCAAATTGAAGATTTTCTTAAAAAAGCCAGTTCTAATAATTCTATACAATAAATTTTGTGTTAAAGTCTAATATAAGAAAAAAAATTCTTAATTTAAGAAAATTAGAAAATAGAAAAAATATTCAATTACAATTTTCAGCTATATACAATATTTTAAAGAAAAATAATTTAAAAAATAAATCTATAGGCGGTTATTATCCTGTAAATTATGAAATAGACGATTTGGGTATTCTTAAAGAATTAGAAAAAAAAAATTTTACAATTTCTTTACCTGTAATTAAAAAAAATAATGAAATGGATTTCTACAAGTGGTCATTTAGAGACAATTTAAATTTAAATATATACGGAATTCCTGAACCCGAACAAACAAAATTGGTTTGTCCTGATATTATATTGGTTCCCCTTGTCGCTTTTGATAAAAGACTTTTTAGATTAGGTTATGGGGGTGGTTTTTATGATAGATACATTGAGAAATTATTAAAAAAAAAGAGTTTTTTAACTATTGGACTTGCGCTCTCTTGTCAAAAAATAAGCAGAGTTCCAAATAATAAATATGATAAGAAGTTAGATATAATAGTTACTGAAAAATATATTTTAAAATGAGAATTTTTTTTTTAGGAGATATTGTTGGCCAATCTGGATGTACTGCCATTAAAAAAAATTTACCAAATATAATTAAAGAGAAGAAAATCGATTTTGTTGTGGTTAATGGGGAAAATGCAGCTGACCAGGGTGTTGGCATAACTGAGGAGATTGTTAAAGATTTATTTAATTGTGGCGTTGATGTGATTACAACTGGAAATCATGTTTGGGATCAAAAAGAAATCGTTAAACATATTGAAAGAGAAGAAAGACTTTTAAGACCTGAAAATTTAGTTTTTGATTCTCCAGGAAAAGGTTTTGGTGTTTATAATTCAAAAAATGGATTTAAAATTGGAGTCTTAAATCTTATGGGAAATATTTTTATGAAAAAATGTGATGATGTATTTGAAGCAGCGACTAATTTCATTAAACAAAATGCTTTGAAAGATAATTATGATTTTCTTGTAGTAGATTTTCATGGAGAAATTACTAGTGAAAAAATGGCAATGGGACATTTTTTTGATGGTAAAGCAACTTTGGTAGTTGGAACTCATACGCATGTACCTACCAATGATGCAAGAATTTTAAAATCTGGAACAGCATACCAAACAGATGCAGGAATGTGTGGAGATTACAATTCAGTAATTGGCATGAATAAAGAAAATTCATTAAATCGTTTTATGAAAAAAGATGCAAAAAAACATTTTCCTGCAGAAGGAGAAGCTAGTTTGTGTGGAATTATAGTAGATGGTAATCAAGAAACTGGCTTGGCACAAAATATTGAACTTTTTATTTATGGAGGAGAATTAAAAAATATTAATTAAATCATGGCGGGACATTCTCATTGGGCAGGCATAAAACATAAAAAAGGTAGAGCGGACCAACAACGCTCAAAAATTTTTTCAAAACTTTCAAGAGAAATTACAGTTGCTGCTAAGTTGGGAGATAAAGACCCAGATATGAATGCTAGATTAAGATCGGCAATTCAATCTGCAAGATCAGAGAATATGCCAAAAGAAAACATAGAAAGAGCAATAGACAAATCTGAAGTAACTGCTGTTGCTGATTTTGAAAGCATAAGGTACGAAGGTTTTGGTCCAAATAAAATTTCGGTAATAGTTGAAACACTCACAGATAATAAAAATAGAACAGCCTCGAATATTCGGACTATTTTTCAAAAAAATGGAGGAAATTTAGCGACTCAAGGTTCGGTTTCACATAATTTTAAACAATTAGGCGTAATTAAAATTGATAAATCTGAAATTCCTGATGACAAAATATTTGAATTAGCAATTGAAACAGGTGCTGAAGAGTGTTTTTCAAATGGAGACTATCATAAAATACAGTGTGATAAGAGTGAGATATACAATATCAAAAAAAAACTAGAAAAAAATATTAATAACTTTTTATCTACAAATATTGAATGGATACCAATTAATAATATAGAAATTTTGAAGGAAGAAAAAGATGATACAGTTAAATTTTTAGAAATATTAGAGGATGATGATGATGTGCAAAATATTTATACAAATGCTAAATTTTAATTTTATTAAATGTTAATAATAGGCATAGATCCGGGAATTACAGGAGCAATTTGTTTTTTCGAGGATGGTGAAGTCAAAGATGTTATTGAAATGCCCAATATGGCTGATGGGAAAAAAAATAAAAGACAAATAAATGGCTCTCAAATCTTCAATGAAATTTCAGTTAGAATTAAAGATATTCCTAAAAAAGAAGTTTTGGTTGTAATGGAACAAGTTTCTGCAATGCCAGGTCAAGGAGTTACAAGCATGTTTAACTTTGGTCAATCCTTTGGTGTTATTAAAGGAATATGTTCTGCAATGCAATTATCTGTACACCTTGTAAGATCTGTTAAGTGGAAAAAATATTATAGTTTAATTAAATGCGAAAAGGACGCTAGCAGAACCAAGGTAATTGAAATTTTTCCTTATATTTCTTCAAAATTATCCAAAAAAAAAGACTCAAACAAAGCAGATGCAATTTTAATTGCTAGTTTTTTTCACAATACCTATCAAAAAGTAGAATAAACTTTATTTTTTAAGTCAAATTGATGACACATTTTAGTGTGAAACCTTTCAAAATGGAAGCTGATATCACATCACAAGCAGTAGGTCTTGCTAGTAGTACAGATTTTTCTATTGTTAATTTATTTTTAAGAGCGGACATTATTGTTAAATCTGTAATTGTCATTCTAATAGCAGCATCAATCTATTCATGGGCAATTATAATTGATAAATACAGACTTTTTAAAAAAATAAATAAAAGTTCAGAAGAATTTGAAGATAAATTTTGGAAATCAAGATCTGCTGAGTCTTTTTATAATAATCTGCCAGCCAATATAGATGATCCAATGGCCAATTTATTTAAAGGATCAATGCAAATTGTAATGAAATCAAGATCAAAATCTAATTTATCAGAAAGATTAGGGAGCGTAGTAGAAGTTAACATAGAAAAACAGATGAACATGATTGATAAAAATTACACTTTTCTTGCAACAGTTGGCTCGACAGCACCATTTATTGGATTGTTTGGAACTGTTTGGGGAATCATGAATTCATTTCAGCAAATTGCAATCTCAAGAAATACAAGTTTAGCTATCGTTGCACCAGGGATTGCCGAGGCGTTATTTGCCACAGCTCTTGGATTGCTTGCAGCTATTCCTGCAGTAGTTGCTTTCAATAAATTTAGCAGTGACTCAAGAAAATATTCACAAAAATTAGAAAACTTTTCTAAAAGATTTATTTCAATAATTTAAAAATGTCATTTAAATTGAAACGTTCACTAAGAGAGCCAATGAGCGAAATCAATGTAACTCCATTTGTAGACGTAATGTTAGTTTTATTAATTATTTTTATGGTTACAGCGCCTCTACTTACTGTTGGAGTTCAAGTAGACTTACCAGAAACTTCTGCAGATTCTTTACCAGAAGATATAGAACCTCTTACACTAACTATAAATGCTAAAGGGGAAATTTTTATTCAAGAGTCCAAAGTTGAGTTTGATAAAATTATTGCAAAAATATTAGCTGTTTCAAACAATAGAACAGATACCAGAATCTATGTTAGAGGAGACAAAACTATAAATTATGGAAGAGTACTAGAAATCATGGGCATGTTGTCTGGTTCTGGCTTTACAAAGGTAGCTTTAATATCAGAACCATACAAGGAAAGATAATTTGTGCACAGAAGCCTTGCTATTTCTTGCGGATTTCATATTGTAATGATTATTTTAACTATATTAAGTTTACCTTTTTTAGGAAAACCCCCCATTGATTTACCTCCTTTGATTTCAGTAGAATTAATTCAAATCACAGATAAGACCAATATACCTTTTGCTCCTAAAGCAAAAAAAATTATAGAAAAAGTAAAAAAGGAAAAAGATAGATTGGTGTCAGAACAGGCACCTCCAAAAAAAGTGAAAAAAGAAAACCCTAAAGCAGTTCCTTCCCCGGATCAAAAGATAGAAAAAATAGATGAAGCAAAGTCTGAAGCAATTCCTTTACCTGAAAAAAAAGTTCAAAAAGTTAAAATGACTGAGGAAAAAAAACAAAACCCAACAAAAGAAGATACAAAAGTAAAACAAGTCTCAGAGTTTGAAAAAGAAGAAATAATTGATCCAACCAAAATTGCTGCATTAATTGACAAATCCAAAGAAGAATTTGCAGAAACTACAAAAACAACTAATAGAATTACGCAATCTCAAGATAAAAATATGGATATATCGGGTTTAACTTTAAGTGAAGAAGATGCTTTAAAAGCACAATTATTTAGTTGTTGGAGTGTACCATTAGGGTTACCATACAATGATAATTTTATAGTTAAAATTAGATTAAAATTAAAACCAGATGGATCAGTAATTAAAACAGAAATACTTGACCATGCAAGAATGAATAAACCCGGAGAAAATTTTTTTAAAATTTTAGCAGAAAGTGCACTGAGAGCAATTCAGATGTGTCAACCGTTAAGAGTGCCGACTACTGGTTATGAAAGATGGAAAGATTTACAATTAAATTTTGATGCAAGAGAAATGATATCGGGATAATGAAAAAAATAAAATATTTAATTTTTATATTATTTATAACCATTCCAACTAAATCTTTTTCTTTAATTGAAGTGGATATTACTAGAGGAAATTTGAATCCATTACTTGTTGCAGTATCACCTCTATCTTATAATCAAGAATCAAGATCAGCTTTAGAGAAAGAATTAAAAATTGAAGATCTTGGCTCTGAAATTTCAAAAGTAGTGGAAAATAATTTAAAAAAAACAGGTTTATTTAATCCATTAAACAAAGATGCTTTTTTGCAAAAACCAGATATTGCCCACCTTAAACCTAGGTTTGAAGACTGGGCTTTAATTAAGGCGCAAGCACTTTTAACTGGAAAAGTTGATTTGCAAGATGAAAAATTAAGAGTTGAATTTAGACTATGGGATGTGCTCGCTGGAAAAGAGATGCTAGCATTAGCATTTACAACGGTTCCAAAAAACTGGCGAAGAGTTGGCCACATTATTACTGACAAAGTTTACGAAAGATTAACTGGAGAAAAAGGATATTTTGATACAAGAATTATTTATGTTGCAGAAGAAGGACCCAAAACAAAAAGAATTAAAAAACTAGCTATTATGGATCAAGACGGATTCAATACTAAATATTTAACTTTAGGAAAAGAATTGGTTTTGACACCTAGATTTAATCCAACCAATCAAATAGTAACTTATTTATCTTACTTTAGAAATTTACCAAGAGTATATATTCTAGATATTGAAACTGGAATTCAAGAAGTTGTTGGAGACTTTCCTGGCATGACATTTGCACCAAGATTTTCACCAGATGGAAAAAAAATTATAATGAGTTTTGCAAAAGACGGTAACTCAGATATTTATACTATGGATCTTGAAAATAGAATTGTTGAGAGAATCACTAATCATCCATCGATTGATACATCGCCATCCTATTCACCAGATGGAAAATATATAGCATTTAATTCTGATAGAAGTGGATATCAACAGATATATGTTATGAGAAGTGATGGTTCTAAAACAAAAAGAATTTCTTTTGGAAATGGTTTATATGGAACACCGGTTTGGTCCCCAAGAGGAGATTTAATTGCATTCACAAAATTACACAAAGGAAAATTTTATATAGGAGTAATGAGAACAGATGGCAAAGGCGAGAGATTGTTAACTGAAAATTACTATCAGGAAGCTCCATCATGGTCTCCAAATGGTCGAGTTATAATTTTTTACAGAGAGACAAAGTCAGGTGATCAAGGAGAAGGATTTTCAGCAACATTATGGTCTATAGATTTAACAGGTTATAATGAAAGATTAGTTGAGACAGAAACCGATGCGTCGGACCCATCTTGGTCATCTTTATTGAGTAATTAACAATATTTTTATGAATAATTCTTGATTTTTTAGCTTGAAAGATTTATTTAGGTATGAAAAGGTCCACTAACAAAGATTGAAGGAGCAGTAATGATTTTAAACAAATTTTATAGAAATACTTTTTTAGTTTTGTTGTTAAGCTTAGTTTTATCAGCTTGTGCAACTCAACAAAAGGCAGGAAAAATAGATTCTCAAATCCAAGGAGATGTTTACACAGGAACTGATACTGTTAAATATTTAGCTGATGGTGTTAAGGATAGAGTATTCTTTGCAACCAATGAATCAGTTTTAACAACTGCTTCTAGAGATACTTTAAGAAAACAAGCAGCTTGGTTAAGAAAAAATTCTGAAATAACAGTTGTACTAGAAGGTCATTGTGATGAAAGAGGTACAAGAGAGTATAACTTAGCTTTAGGCGAAAGAAGAGCAAACGCAGCTAAAGACTATCTAATGACTTATGGAGTTGCTTCAAACAGAATTTCAGTTATTAGTTATGGAAAAGAAAGACCTGTTGACTCGGGATCAAATCCTTTATCTTGGTCAAAAAACAGAAGATCGGTAACAGTTAAAGCTAACTAAAATTATTTTAAAGATCCTGATACTTAATAAGCAAGTATCAGGATCTTTTTTTTGCCATCATTATAATTACTAATCAAATTGATGATTAAATTAAAAAGATCTTTTTTATTAATTTTTGGAATTTTATTTTTTATATTTTCACCGCAACACTCTTATTCAGAAACTCAAAACATATATGATTTATTAGAGTTAATCCAAAAAGATTTAAGAACTTTAGAAAAAGCTGTTTATTCAGATGATTTTTCTGCTAGCGAACAACCATCTGTTTCATCCAGTACTATTGATCAAAATTCAGAAGAAGTTTTAACTAGGCACTTATTAAAGTTATCTGAAATAGAAAAGCAGTTTCAAGAACTTACAAATAAATTTGAAGAAATAAATTTTAAATTAGACAAGCTTTCGACGAGAATGACAAAAGCACAAGCTGATAATCAATTAAGATTTCAGCAACTAGAAAACCGAGCATCTACAATTAATGTAAATAAAGATCAACAAGTCTCTTCTTTACCAAAAGAAGAATTCCTACCCGGCTCATCTCAACCTCAGGACCTAGGTACTATTTCATATAAAGACACTGAAACTCAACTTGAGACACAACAAACGCAATCAATTGATACAACAACAGCTATAGTGACAGAAACTTTTCAAGCAGAAGAAAAAATATTACCAGATACAACTCCAGAAAAACAGTACGAATTTGCAACGAGCTTTTTAAAAGTTGGTGATTATAACACTGCCGAAAGAGCATTTAGAGAATTTGTTTTATCAAATTCAGAACATGATCTGGCAGGAAATGCACAATATTGGTATGCAGAAACTTTTAGAATTAGACAATTATATACTGATGCAGCATCAGCCTATCTTGAAGGATATCAAAAATATCCAAAAAGTAAAAAGGCTCCTATAAATTTATTAAAACTTGGAGTATCATTAGTCCAAATAGGAGAAAAAGATCAAGGTTGTTTGATGATCACAGGTGTTGAAAAACATTACCCAAAAGCAAATCAATCTGTTCTTCAAAAAGCTAAATATGAAGAAAAAAAGTTTGAGTGCAAAAAAGACAATTCATAAAAATCTACTTAATTATTTAAAAAATCCTAAAATTGGTAAAATTTATAAGGATTTTGAAAATATATTACTTATAGATAATAAAATTAAAAGTTTTGCGATTGCGGTTTCAGGTGGAGCAGATAGTTTAGCATTAACTTATCTCTCAAAATGCTTCTCCATTTTAAACAACTCAAAAATAAATTATTATCATCTGGATCATAAATTAAGAAATAATTCGACTCAAGAAACACTTGAATTGAAGTATTTATTAAAGAAATTTGATATTGATTGTAAAATTTTGGTTTGGAAAGGAAAAAAACCCAAATCAAATATTCAATCAGCAGCAAGAAAAAAAAGATATTCTTTAATAATTAATCAAATTTTAATAGATAAATTTAACCATCTTTTAATTGCACATCATTTAGATGATTTATATGAAAATTTTTTTATCAGATTGTTGAGAGGATCTGGTTTGAAAGGTTTGACTTCTTTTAATCAAGTAAATACTAGATACAACTATAAAATAAAAATATTAAGACCATTAATTAAAGTAAACAAAAATGATTTATTATTTATAGCAATGAAGATATTTAATTATTATATTAAAGACCCTTCAAACGAAAATATAAATTTTAAAAGAGTTAGAATTAGAAATTTAATTAATAGTTTAAAAAATGAAGGTTTAGACGAAAAAAAACTAAAATTAACAATCAACAATTTAAGCGATTCTAATATTACTATTAATCATTATGTGCAGCAAAATATCAGTTTGAATTCAAATTATTTGAAAAAAAAATCTGCCTATATTCTTAACAAAGAATTTTTTGAGCAACCACACGAGATTGTATTTAGATCATTATCTAATATTCTTAAAATAATTGGAAAAAAATATTATGATTCAAGAGGCAAAAATTTAAATCAATTATTGGAAAAAATTAAATCGAAAAACTTTAACAAAGTGACATTATCAGGATGTATAGTCGAAAAACTCAATAATTCTTTAATTATTTATCAGGAAATAAGGAAAAAAAGATAAAATTGCCACAAAATGACACTTGTTTATTACAAAATAATTCTTACTTTATTAATATGAATTTCAAAAATTTAGTAATGTGGGCTGTAATAGTTTTTTTAACTATTGGTCTATATAATATGTTTAAAAATCCACAAAGTTCTTCAAGTCAAAAACAAAATATTATATTTTCAGAATTTTTATCAGAAGTTGAAAATGGAAGAGTTGTTCAAGTAGAAATACAAGGAAACAATATAAGAGGCATAATGTCCAATGGTGAAAAGTTTACAACTTATTCACCAAATGATCCAAATTTAATTCAAAAATTATCTGATAAGGGAGTGAGTATTTCAGCAGCTCCACTAGATGAAAAAATGCCATCAATTTTTGGTGTATTGTTATCTTGGTTCCCAATGCTTTTATTAATTGCAGTTTGGATTTTCTTTATGAGACAGATGCAAGGTGGAAAAGGTGGAGCAATGGGATTTGGAAGATCTAAAGCAAAACTTATGAGTGATGCGAGAAAAAAAGTAACCTTCGATGATGTTGCTGGCATAGACGAAGCAAAAGAGGAAGTACAAGAAATTGTAGAATTTCTAAAAAGTCCTAAAAAATTTATGAAAGTTGGTGGAAAAATACCTAGAGGTGCACTGCTTGTAGGTTCGCCTGGAACTGGAAAAACTTTATTAGCAAGAGCAATTGCTGGGGAATCTGGAGTTCCCTTCTTTACAATATCAGGATCAGATTTTGTAGAAATGTTTGTTGGCGTTGGAGCCGCAAGAGTAAGAGACATGTTTGAACAAGGAAAAAAAAATTCTCCATGTATAATTTTTATTGATGAATTAGATGCAGTAGGCAGAAGTAGAGGCGCAGGATTAGGCGGAGGTAATGATGAAAGAGAACAAACGCTTAATCAGATTCTTGTAGAAATGGATGGTTTTGAGACAAATGATGGTGTAATTATACTTGCATCAACTAATAGGCCTGATGTATTAGATCCAGCTTTACTAAGACCAGGCAGATTTGATAGACAGGTGGTTGTTCCATTACCCGATATTCTTGGAAGAGAAAAAATATTAAAAATACATTCTAAAAAAATTTCAATGGGGCCTGACGTAAAATTAAAAACAATAGCCAAAGGAACACCTGGATTTTCTGGGGCAGATCTTGCAAACTTAGTTAATGAAGCAGCATTATTAGCTGCAAGAAATAATAAAAGAATTGTCACAAGCGAAGAATTTGAAGATGCAAAAGATAAGGTCATGATGGGCGCCGAAAGGAAATCAATGGTTATGACTGAAGAGGATAAAAAATTAACAGCTTATCATGAAAGCGGACATGCTATTGTTGCTTTAAACGAAAAAGCATCAGACCCTATACATAAGGCCACAATTATACCTAGAGGAAGAGCTTTGGGTGTGGTTTGGACTTTGCCTGAAAGAGATAAATATTCTCATACAAGAGAATATTTAAAAGCAAATATATCGAAAGCAATGGGTGGACGGATTGCAGAGGAATTAATTTTTGGTCATGAAAAAGTTACTTCTGGTGCATCTTCAGACATTCAAATGGCTACAAAATTAGCCAAAGATATGGTTACCAAATTTGGAATGAGCAATGAACTTGGTCCTTTATCGTATGGAGAAAATGAAGAGGAGGTCTTTCTTGGAAGATCAATAACAAGACACCAACAAATGTCTGAAGATACTACTAAAAAAATTGATGCTGAAATAAAAAAAATGGTAGACGAGGGATATAATAAAGCAAAGAAAATATTAACTGAAAAAATAGATGATCTGCATAAGTTAGCAAAAGCCCTTTTGATATATGAGACATTAACCGGAAGCGAAATTGAAGATTTAATATATAAAAATATTTATCCTGCCAATAAAGAAGATTTGAAAGTTGAGGGCAACGATCAAGACTCTGCCCTAGGATCAATTGGATTGAAACCAAAAATTGTACACTAATTCGTAATGGAAAAATATTACACAAGAGTGTGTAATTTTTATTATGGCAATCATTCAAAAAAATTAGTTAGAAAAAAAAATTCATTACCTTTAAATGGAAATTCAAATATTTCATTTGATCATATAGAAATCTTATCAAGAAAAAACAAAAGATTAATTCATATAAAAGAATTAAAAAAACTACCATTATATTTTCAAAAAAAAATTAAAAAAGATTTAAAATTAATTACAAAAAGAAAAAAATTTTCTAAAATAAACTTAAATAATTCTCCAATAATCATGGGCGTTTTAAACCTTACTCCAGATAGTTTTTCAGATGGGGGAAAATATAATAATAAAATGTTAGGCTTGCTGCATGCTAAGCAATTAATTAAATCTGGTAGTTCAATAATTGATATTGGCGGAGAGTCAACCAGACCCGGAGCAAAAGAACTTGAAATTAAAAAAGAATGGCAAAGAATTGAACTAACTCTAAAAAAATTAAAATACGAAAAATGCTTATTATCCTTGGATACAAGAAAAAGTGAAATTATGCAAAAAGGAATAAAATTTGGAGCAAATATAATTAATGATGTATCAGGTTTAAAATACGATTCCAAAACTATAAATATATTAAAAAATTATAAAATTCCTTTTGTTATACATCACATGCAAGGGACACCAGAAACTATGCAAAAAAATCCTAAATATAAAAATGTCCTTTTAGATGTTTATGATTTTTTTGAAAAGCAAATACAATTAATTCGAAATAAAGGAATTTTACACAATAATATCATTATAGATCCAGGCATTGGTTTTGGTAAAAACTTGAAACATAATATTACTTTAATTTCAAATATTTCTCTTTTTCATAGCTTAGGTTTTCCTATATTAATTGGAATTTCTAGAAAAAAATTTATTAAAGATTTATCTGGAATTAATGATAGTTCAGAAAGAATAGGAGGAACTATTTCTTCTGCATTATTTGGAATGTTGCAAGGGGTTCAAATATATCGAGTGCATGATGTTAATGAAATTAATCAAAGTATTAAAGTTTTTAAAATACTCCAATTTAATTAATGACTAAGAAATACTTTGGAACTGATGGAATTAGGGGAACTGTTAATAAAGGAAATATTAACGGTCAAATGTTTTTTAAATTTGGATTAGCAGCTGGGACTTATTTTAAAAATTTAAAAAAAACTAAACAAACCGCAATAATCGCTAAAGATACAAGATTGTCAGGATATACTTTAGAACCAGCATTAGTTTCAGGATTGGCTTCAACGGGAATGCATGTTTATACATTAGGCCCTTTACCTACCAATGGTCTTGCAATGTTAACAAAATCCATGAAAGCTAACATGGGAATAATGATTACTGCTTCTCACAACCCTTTTTATGATAATGGTTTAAAATTATTTGGACCTGATGGTTTAAAACTTTCTGATAAAATTGAAAAAAAAATAGAAAAACTTATTGATTCAAAAATAATTAAGAATCTTTCCAAACCCGAAATATTAGGTAGAGTAAAAAGGCTAGAGGACGGCAATGATAAATATATTAAAATTTTAAAGAGTAATTTTCCTAATAATTTTAAATTACATGGTTTAAAAATAGTCATTGATTGTGGAAATGGTGCAGGTTACAAATCTGGGCCTAGATTATTAAAATCTCTAGGCGCCAAAGTTATTTCAATTGGAACATCTCCAAATGGCTTAAATATTAATAAAAAATGTGGTTCCACTTATCCCAACAAAATTCAATCAGCGGTTAGAAAATACAAGGCTAATTTAGGTATTTCATTAGATGGTGATGCCGATCGAATAATTTTATGTGATGAAAAAGGTAGAATTATTGATGGCGACCAAATTATTGCAATGATGGCAACCAGATGGAAAAGAAAAAAAATGTTAAAAGGTGGAGTGATTGGCACATTAATGTCTAATTATGGATTGGAGAAATATTTTAAAAGAATGAAAATAAAATTTTATAGAACAAGTGTTGGTGATAGATATGTAAAAGAAAAAATGCAGAAATATAAATTTAATTTAGGTGGAGAACAGTCAGGACATATTATACTTGGAAAGTTTGCAACAACCGGAGATGGTTTGTTAGTTGCTCTAGAAACTTTATTTTCAATGCGAAAAGGTAAAAAAGCTAGTGAATTATTTGATGTTTTTAAGCCAATTCCACAAATTTTAGAAAATATTGTTGTTAAAGATAAATCTATTATCAATTCCCCAAATTGTAAAAAAGCAATTAGAGAAGCAAATAAACTAATTAAAAATAAAGGGAGGATGTTAGTTAGAAAATCTGGGACAGAACCAAAGATTAGAGTTATGGGAGAATCTGAAAACAGAATATTACTTCAAAAATGTATTAATATAGTAAGAAGAACTATTAAATAAATTGAAACCTAATTCGAAAATATTAATCATAGCAGGTTCTGACTCTTCAGGAGGAGCGGGAATTCAAGCAGATATAAAAACAATTACATCTTTAGGCTCCTATGCAATGACCGCTGTTACAGCTATAACTACTCAGAATACAACTAGAGTAAAATCAATTATATCAATTAATCCAATAGAAATTTCAAATCAAATTGAATTTACCGCAAAAGATATAAAACCTGATGCAATAAAAATTGGAATGCTGCATTCAGCGAGTGTTATCAACACGGTAATTAAATCATTAAATAAAATTAAAACTAGAAAAATTATTTTAGATCCAGTAATGTTTTCAAAAAGTGGCTTTAAACTTACAAGTGATAAAGCAATTAAAATTTTAAAAACAAAATTAATTAAAAAAGTATCTTTAATAACTCCAAATATTCCTGAAGCAGAAGTTTTAACAAATACAATAATTAAAACTAAAAAAGATATGATTTTTGCCGCTAATAAACTGCTTAGCTTAGGTGCAAAAAATGTATTAATTAAAGGAGGACATTTGCCCTCAAAAATTATACAAGATATATTTATTAATAAAAATAAAATTGCCATCTTTAAAAATAATAAATTTTCAACAAAAAATACCCATGGTACTGGTTGCACATTATCAAGCGCGATAGCAACTTTTTTTGGGTGTGGAAAAACATTAAAGAAATCTTGTGAGATGGGAATTAAATATGTTAACCAAGCAATTAAAACAGGACCTAATTTTGGAAAAGGCCATGGACCAATTAACCATTTAAACTCGATAATAATTAACAAGAAATTTAGATAATGAAAAATGTAGCAGTAGTTGGTTCACAGTGGGGAGATGAAGGAAAAGGGAAAATAGTTGACTGGTTATCAAGTCAAGCAGATGTTGTAGTTAGATTTCAAGGTGGCCATAATGCTGGTCATACATTAGTTATAGATGGCGTAACCTATAAACTTAGATTGCTTCCATCAGGAATTGTCAGAAAAAATAAAATTTCAATTATTGGCAATGGAGTTGTGGTTGATCCGTGGGCATTATTAGACGAAATTAAAGAGTTAAAATCTAAAGGAGTAGACATAAATCAAAATAACTTAATTCTTTCTGAAGCGGCAAGTTTAATTTTACCATTCCATAGGGAAATGGATGAAATAAGAGAAGATACAGCTGGAAAATCCAAAATTGGAACGACAAGAAGAGGCATTGGCCCTGCTTACGAGGATAAAGTTGGCAGAAGGTCTATTAGAGTAATGGATTTATTTTCCGATAAAAATCTAGATCATAGATTGGAAATAGTATTATTACATCATAACGCTATAAGAAAAGGTTTGGGTAAAGAAATTTATAAGAAAGATGATCTTAAAAAAGAATTATTAAAAATAGCGCCAAAAATTTTAAAATACTCTCAACCTGTTTGGAAAAAAATTGATGAATTTAAATCTCAAGGTAAAAAAATATTATTTGAAGGTGCACAAGGAATATTACTTGATGTAGATCATGGAACTTATCCATTTGTTACTTCATCCAATACTGTAGCAGCTTCAGCTGCAACTGGATCTGGATGTGGTCCAAATACTATTAATTATGTCTTAGGAATTACAAAAGCCTATACCACAAGAGTAGGCGAGGGACCTTTCCCAACAGAATTAACCAATGAAATTGGAGAACAACTTGGAACTAGAGGAAAGGAATTTGGAACAGTTACTAGTCGAAAAAGAAGATGTGGGTGGTTTGATGGAGTGTTAGTTAGACAATCAATCAAAGTTTCTGGAATAGATGGAATTGCTTTAACAAAATTAGATGTTCTTGACGAGTTAAATGAAATTAAAATGTGTATTGCTTATGAGTTAAATGATAAAAAAATAGAATATCTTCCAGCAGCAGTTGATGATCAATTAAAAGTAAAGCCTATATATAAAACATTTAAAGGATGGATGTCTTCAACTAATGGTATAAAAAAATTTGAAGATCTACCACATAATGCAAAGATTTATATCCAAGAATTGGAAAAGTTTATACAAACAAAAATAACAAGCATTTCTACAAGTCCAGAAAGAAACGATACAATCTTAATTGAAAATCCTTTTGAAATTTAATTTGCTGGTAAAAGATTTTTTGATCTAGCAGAATTCAACATATGTTTTTGTAATTTCTCAAAAGCTTTGTTTTCAATTTGTCTTATTCTTTCTCTACTAATTTTGTATTTTTTACTTAAATTTTCAAGCGTGAGAGGTTCATCAGTTAATCTTCTTGCATAGAGAATTTCTTTTTCTCTTTCATTCAAGATTTTAATTGAATCTAGTAGAAGATCTTTCCTTTGTCCCATTTCTTCCTGTTGAGCAAATCTTAACTCTTGATCCATTTCTTTATCAACAAGCCAATCTTGCCATTGATCTCCATCTTCACCTATTGGTGCATTTAGTGAATATTCTTTGCCAGAAAGTCTTCTATTCATGGAAACAACTTCTTCTTTGCTAACATTTAATTTTTTAGCAATTTCAGAGACATGTTCATTTCTTAAGTCACCTTCAGATTTCGGTGCAATTTTGTTTTTTAGTTTTTTTAAGTTAAAAAATAATTTTTTTTGAGCTGTTGTTGTTCCAATTTTTACTAAACTCCAAGATCTTAATATGTATTCCTGGATTGAAGCTTTAATCCACCACATAGCATATGTGGCTAATCGAAAACCTTTTTCAGGTTCAAATTTTTTTACTGCCTGCATTAAACCAACATTACCTTCCGAAATCATTTCATTGACTGGAAGACCATATCCTTTATATCCCATTGCTATTTTTGCAACCAAACGTAAATGGCTTGTTACAAGTTTTTCAGCTGATTTTAAATTTCCTGTTTTTCGCCAATTTTTAGCAAGCATGTATTCTTCCTCAGCATCTAACATCGGAAATTTTTTAATTTGCGCTAAATAAAACGCTAGACCACCCTCGTTAGAAAGAACTGGTAAATTATAGTTAGTTGTTGTGCTCATATTGAACATTTATTTAATTAAGAAATTTAATAATACAATCTTTTTATTTGTCAGTATTTCTTAACTTTTTTAATATGTTCTCAAGCTCTTGTGGCAAAATTGAGGAAAATTTCAATTCTTTTCCTGTACTTGGATGTTTAAAACCCAAGACTTTTGCATGGAGAAATTGCCTGTCTAGTTTCAAAATTGATTTTTCTAATTTTTCGTCGATGTTCTTAAATTTTTTAAATTTTTTCTTATATTTTTTATCTCCCAAAATATTATTTCCTTTATAACTCATATGAACTCTTATTTGATGAGTTCTTCCAGTTTCAAGCAAACATTCAATAAAACTAAAAGTTGGTGTTTTATCATTTTCAAAAATCTCTAATGTTTTATAATTGGTAATGGCCATTTTTCCTTTTGAAATTCCAACTTCCAATAATTGTCTATTTTTTGAACTTCTTGTGATCAACGTTTCAATTTTTCCAGATTGAGGTCTTAGTTTTCCCCAAATCAAAACTTGATAAACTCTTTTAATCGTATGTTTTTTAAATTGATTTGATAAATTTTCATGAGCATTATTATTTTTTGCAATGACAATTAGTCCAGAAGTATCTTTATCAATTCTATGAACTATTCCAGGTCTTAGTTCATCACCTATTGTTGATAGATTTCCGCCACAGTAATTCATTAAAGCATTTACTATTGTATTGTCATAATTGCCGGCACCTGGATGCATAGATATGCCTGCTGATTTGTTTATTATCAACAAGTCATCGTCTTCATAAATAATATCTAATTTGTAGTTATAAGGATTCAATGTTGTTTTACTTGGTTCAGGAATTTCAAGTTTTAAGATATCTCCCGAAGTTACTTTTTTTGACGGATCTTCTAAAACCACATTATTAAGAGTTAGCTTTTTTTTTAGTATAAGATTTTTAATTCTTGTTCTGCTGAGTGAATCTTCTTTGTTATTTATGAAAGCATCAACTCTTTGTACTTTATCCTCATCTTTGACAATTAAATTAATGATATTTTTCATAATTTATAATAATAATACTATATGCGCTTGTAGCTCAACTGGATAGAGCGCCAGATTTCGGCTCTGGAGGTTCAGGGTTCGACTCCTTGCGGGCGCACCAAGTTATTCCCCCATATTGACTAAAGTTCCTTTTATTCGTGCTCCGTAAAAAGCTAAATAGAAAACAATAATGGCACCCACAAAATAAAATAAATTTAATATTAGAGCAGTCATAATATTTTCATAATTTACCATATTATTTGTTAAAATAGATCTTGCTTCTTCAAATATATAGACCAATGGTAAACCTTTAGCTAATATTTGTAACCATTCTGGTAAAATTGATAGTGGATAATAAACGCAACCTAAAGGGGCTAAAATAAAAAGTGAAGAC
>LUMJ01000376.1_pt1 | contig 21337 bp, 24 predicted proteins | sample 729631 | NCBI WGS metagenome assembly LUMJ01 (sample SAMN03860266, study PRJNA289734) | marine metagenome | biome: seawater column; feature: ocean; material: water; isolation source: Red Sea water column Station 22 - depth 500m | place: Saudi Arabia: Red Sea | collected 2011-10-15 | depth 500 m
TGTTAAAAACTGGCTGCGTATTTACAGCAGGTCAACTAGCAACACAATACTTACAATGCTAGTTTTACTGATTTGATTCATACAGCAACGTATGCAACTAATCCTGAATTAATTAATGTTTCTGGTGTAAATACTAGAGAATGTCTGGTCGAATTCCCATTAACACTTAAAGTGAACAAATAGAAAGGAAGAGCGATTTTGTCGGATAAAGAGGAAATCCTGAAAGTGATTCAAACTTTTTTTGAGGTAGGTAAAACAAAGGATTTCTCAGCGCTAAGAGATATTCAAATTAATTCAGAAGAATTTTCTAGTTTAAGTGATGTTCCGCCATACAGTTTAAAAAATTACTCCGAATCAATTGCGCTTGAAGAATTAAGATTCTCAAGTATTTCAGACTATGACTATGAAATAAAAAATGAAAAAACTAGTATTTTCGGAACTGCAGGAATTGTCACGTTTGAATTAAATCAAAAGGGTATGTTAGTAGACAATAAAGCTTACACCGGTCAACATATCACAATCAATGGTAGAGCAACATTTGTTTTAATTAAAGAAAACAAATGGAAAATTGTACATTACCATCTGGATAAAATTTCTAATTAATTATATTATTTTTCTGTTTTTGGTTTAGGCTGACAAAATTTTTTGTACAATTCATAGGCTTCGTCAACATTTACATTTCCATGTACAATAGCACGGACTGCACGGATCATAGGAACCGGGTTTTCAGATTGCCAAATATTTCGTCCCATATCTACTCCTACAGCTCCACCTTGAATTGAATTATATGTTAATTCAAGCGCATCGCGTTCCGCTATTTTTTTTCCGCCAGCAACAATTATTGGTACAGGACATGATTCCACAACCTTTTCAAAATTTTCACAGTAATACGTCTTAACAATATGTGCTCCTTGCTCAGCTGCAATTCTACATGCTAATGATAGATAACGTGCATCTTTTTGCCCAATTTCTTTTCCAACAGCAGTAACAGCAAGAACTGGAATGTCATATTCAACCGCCTCATTAACTAATTTACCAAGATTAACAATTGTTTGTTGTTCATATTTTGAACCTACAAACACTGACATGGCTAACGCAGAAGCATTCAATTTAATGGCATCTTTAATGCTTACAGTGATCTGTTCGTTTGACAAGTCCTCTCCGATAATACTAGATCCGCCAGATACTCTTAGTACAATTGGTACAGAAGATTTTGAATCGACAGATGTTCTTTGTACACCTCTAGTAAGCATTATTGAATCACAATACTTGAGGATTGGTGTAATTGTTTTTTTAGGAATTTCTAATTTTTCAGTAGGGCCAAGGAAATAACCATGGTCAACAGCTAACATTAATGCGCGATTATCATTTGGCTTAATAATACGTGATATTCGATTTTGTAATCCCCAATCCATTTTACTTCGATTTCACAAAAAACAATTTGCCCTCTTAAGCCTTTCTCAATTACTAATGATTATTTTCATAGCATTATCACCTGATTTAGCATGCACAAACGCCTGTTGGCACTCCTCTAAATTGTATTTATGCGTAATTAACTGGGACACGTTAATTTGTTTATTTGATATCTTATCAACTGCATCCTTAGTGTCAAAATCAGATGCTGCATAAGAATTAATGATGGTAAGTCCCTTTGAGTATACTTCACTCATATCCAGTTCGATATTTGCACCCTTACTTGGCACACCAAACATAACAATTGTTCCACCTTTTCTAACTAAACTAATTGCATCCTTTAATGCATTCAAGCTACTGGTGGCTACGATGGCAACATCAACTCCTTGATTTGTAGTTTCAGATTTTATTTGTTCCAAAGGATTAATGTTTCCAGAATTGATTGTTATGACTTCAAATTTTTTTGCAAAATCTAATCTAAATTCATTCAAATCTAAACAAAATATCTTACCAAATCCATATAATTTTGCAAGCATTGCATGCATTATTCCACTGTCAGGAATTTTTATTACACCGCCATGTTTTATGTTCCATTCCGGTACGAGATATTCATCAGCAAGTCCACATGGTTCAAGATTTGATTCGTAGTATTTTTTACACATTGTTTCATTACCATGACTACATTCATGGCAGTCATCCGAATAGCATGCAACATGATGGTGTGTAAACACACGATCACCAACATTAAAGTCTGAAATTTCTGATCCAACTTGTGTTATTATTCCCGCCGGTTCATGCCCAAGTCTCATTGATGTCTGTCCATATTTTCCAAATACTTTTTCAACGTCAGAGCCACAAATTCCGCAAGCACGCATTTGAACTAGTATATCACCTGGACCAAGTGATTGTTTTTCGATATTTTTAATTTCTATAGTAGAGTTGCCTTTTACTACTGCAGCCTTCATTGATATATTTCGCCTATGTTTCTATGTAAAGTATAGCATTTCTATGCTAGAAAATCTATCTAGTTAGACTCAAAAGATAGTATGTTGTAGTATCAATATGGCAGAACCATCATTCTGGCCTTATGGTCTGGGGATTGCTGCGGTTATCGCATTGGCTGTTATTACTCAACTTCTTCGTAAAAGGAGAAAAAGTGGATCCAATTAACAATGTTTCATACAAGTGGTGAACCTATTGGTATGGTATTACTAGTAGCATGTATGGTTGGTATAATAGCCTCTGTTATAGGAGTAAGAATGTACATACTTTTCAAGAAATAACTTTAAAGAATCATAATCAATCAAAATGTAGAAGATGGCAGGTATAGGGACATTCATCATGTTAGGAATAGTTATTGGTTCCATTTGTGTTTCAATGTATTTATTTTTAGATACTCAAACGGTCACAATAACCGGAGAACCAGGAAATCAAATAACAGTTGGTAACGTCAAATTCGATATAACCCATGTTGGAAACTATGAAAGTCTAGAAAAAACGGAAGAGTATAAAGAATTTGCAGAAACACAAGCAGCAAAGGGACTGGCAACGAGTGAAACAGCTGAAGGCGTTTATTTCCAAATTCAAATTACGGCACATAATATCGGCACAGAAACTGTAAGAATTACTGGTGGACAATTTTACCTGTATGATGCAGATGATGAAAAATATGATGCAGTGTTTATAGGATATGCTGGATCAGATATAATAGAAGAATTATCAGTAATAGATCTTTTACCAGAAAGTTCTGCTACCGTTACAACACAATTTGATATTCCATATGATGATGAAATGCAATACGAGGTAGGAATTCTTCCAGATAAATTTGGGCTTCAGGATTCTAAAGAAAGAGGTTTCATCTGCATAAAAAATTGTTATTAAAATACTTCATCTATGAATTATAATTCAGAAATCAAACTATTGATAAATGACTCGTATTCGTCATCTGAAAATATGATTAATTCTATCTGATTCTTAGTTTTAGCAAGTGAAAAAAATTCTAAATGGTAACATTTGTTATTGAAATAATAACCAGGACAAGAACAGAAACCTAAATCTGGATCAAACCAATATTCCCTATCTGTTCCCACAACCGTCCAAATCTTCCTATTACTTGGCTCAAAAGTATGTAGTTTAATACGCTTTTCAGATAACAATGAATCTATTTTCTTAAATTGTGAATCCACAAGAATTTAATTAAATTGGATAATTATATTGTTAATGGCTCAAACTAAAATCGTCTCTGGATATCCAGCACTAATAATTGATAGCGATGAAAAAAGTTTAGTGATCACAGATTTACATTTAGGCTTTGAAAGTAAACTGGCATTAAACAACGTATTCTTAGGAAAAAACAAGACTGTGAATGAAATTATGAATGATGTTGAACATCTAATAACCAAAACTAAACCTGACTCACTAATTCTACTTGGTGATGTAAAATCTGGAATCAAATCTATAACAAAAGCAGAGTGGGATACAGTACCAGTTTTTTTTGAAAATATGAATAAACTGATTGATACTACTCTAGTTCCAGGAAATCATGATGCAAATATAGAAAAACTAATGCCAAATGGAATAACAGTTGCTAGTTCAAAGGGAATTATTATTGATGATATACTTTTAACGCACGGACATACGATGCCGACAGAAAATTTTTCACAGGTTAATACAATTGTCATGGGTCATGTTCATCCAGTTTTCTTTCAAGAAGAATCACTCATTAATGGTGAACGAGTGTGGGCATCAATCAAATGTGAAAAACAAAAAATTTTCGTTTCTAAATCAGGAGAATTAGAATTGATCATACTACCATCATTTAACAAGTATCTCTACACAACACAAAAAAAATTCTATAAAAAATCAATTTCACCCATAATTGAAAAAATGGATGTAATAAAGGCAAAAATTGTGACACTTGATGGAATGATAATAGGTGATGAACAGTTACTATCTTCTGTGATTTAACCATCTCTATATGGTTGCAAAGAATTTTTTGATGTTTCATTTTTTTGTAACCATTCTAATGTTTTAACAAATGATTCAGCTAATTCAATTGTTGAAAGAACTGGAATTGACATCACCAAGTTTCTCTGATAGAAATTCTGCCGTTGTCTCTGTTGCAAGAATTTTGAACCCCAAATTTTTTAATAAAGCAGATGTATGAAGAAGTTTCTCTCTATTTTCTACACCGCCTATTGTGACTAATGCTGAACCAGTTTTTGGTAGATTATATCCAACTGATGTTAGTCCCTTTGACAATGCATCATAGAAACTATTTCCGAAGCATGCTGCTTCCCCAGTTGATTGCATTTCAACTCCTAATACAATATCCGCTCCTTCAAGCTGCATGAAAGAAAACTGCGGAACTTTGATTCCATGCATGCCAGTGTTGGCCCACATCTCCTGAGGTATGCTGGAAATTTTCTTACCAAGTATAGCTTGTGCTGCCAGACCAATTATATTCATTTTAGTAAACTTAGAAACAAATGGCATAGAACGTGATGCACGTATATTCAGCTCTATAACATAGGCCTGTTCGTCTTTAACTAAAAATTGTAAATTAAATGGTCCTTTGATATTGAATTCCTTAGCAATTCTGTTTGTAGAATCAGTAATATTTTCAATGATTTTGTTGCTCAATCTCCAAGGTGGTATACACATCATTGCGTCACCAGAATGAACTCCAGCACTATCGATATGTTCGACTATTGCTCCAATTGCCACATTTTCTCCATCACAGACACCATCCACATCAACTTCTAATGCGTCAAGCATGAATTTTGTAATTACAATTGGGTGATCAGGTGAAACCACTGCTGCTTCATTAACAAATTTTTTTAGTTCGGTCTGTGACCACACTACCTTCATTGCCGCACCGCTAAGCACGTATGATGGTCTTACCAATACTGGATAACCAACTTCTAATGCAAAGTTTTTAGCATCTGTGATATTCGTAAATGCCTGCCAAGATGGTTGAGATATGTGTAAACTATCCAAAATTTGGCTAAACTTTGAGCGATTTTCGGCTCTATCCACATCGTCAGCACTTGTTCCAACAAGTGTAATCCCATTATTAGCTAATTTTGGTGTAAGATTATTTGCTGTTTGACCTCCAACAGATGTAACAATTCCAGACGGTTGCTCAAATTCTGATATGTCTAAAATTCGTTCAAGTGTAAGTTCCTCAAAGTAAAGCCTGCTACATATATCATAATCAGTTGATACAGTTTCAGGATTGCAATTTACCACTGATACATTTTTTTGACCACCATCCTGAAGCCCCCAAACCATATTCACAGTTCCCCAATCAAATTCTACACTGCTACCTATGCGGTAAGGACCAGCACCAAGAACAATAACACCATTATCTTTCTTCGTAACTGAAATATCATTTTCTGTGCCACCATACGTAAGATAGAGATAGTTGGTTTGAGCTGGCCATTCCGCCGCTAATGTGTCAATCTGTTTTACTACAGGTACAACATTAAGATCTTTTCGAATTTTTCTTATTTCCAATTCCTCCTTCTTAGTGGCTCTGCCAATCTGCTTATCAGAAAATCCAAATTTTTTTGCATCTGACAAAAGTTTGTGATCAAGTGTTGATGCTTTAAGTTTCCTTTCTATCTCAACAATATTATTAATTTTCTTTAAGAACCATGGATCAATTGCTGATAATTGGTAAATTTTATCAATTGATATTCCCTTATGAAGTGCGGCTACAACATAATACAAAATATTATCATCAGGTGTTTGTAGATGCTCCTCAATCTGTTCATTATCAAATGATTCACCATTTTGACGATTCAAGACAAGACCATCCCTTCCTATATCAAGCATCCTGATTGATTTTTGTAACACTTCCTCGAAGTTCCTTCCAATTGCCATTACTTCTCCAACAGATTTCATAGTAGGGCCTAGATTCCTGTTGGCAAGTTCAAATTTTGTAAAATCCCATCTTGGATGTTTACAGACTATGTAATCCAGGGCTGGTTCAAAACATGCAGTGGTCTTTTTTGTGATAGTGTTAACTAATTCTGGCAATGAATAACCAAGTCCTATCTTTGCAGACATGTATGCCAATGGATATCCAGTAGCCTTACTTGCCAGCGCAGAAGAACGTGATAGTCTGGGATTAATCTCAATTGCAGCATATTTATCGGAAGCTTGGTCTAATGCAAACTGAATATTGCATTCTCCAACGATTCCAACGTGTTTTGTTGCTCGTAATGCTGCAGATCTTAACATATGATATTCGTGATTATCTATTGTCTGAGATGGCGCAACAACTATGTTATCACCAGTATGAACCCTCATTGAAAGTACATTTTCCATATTACATACTATTACATTATTTTTTGAATAGTCCTGCATAACCTCATATTCAATTTGTTTCCAATCACCAACATATTCCTCAATCAGTATTTGACCAACAAGGCTTGCTGCTAGTCCACGACCAGCAATTTCATGTAATTCTATCTCATTAAATGCAACACCACCACCCTTTCCACCAAGTGTGTATGCAACTCTCACAATTACAGGATAGCCCAAATCTTTTGCAACTTTTTTTGCGTCATCAAATGTGTGAACTGTTTTACTTTTCAAAACTGGGACGTTACAATCAACCATCGAATCCTTGAACTTCTGTCTATCTTCTGTTGCCATAATTCCTGGAACCTGTGTTCCTAAAACTGATATACCATATTTTTTCAATATTCCAGCCTCATCAACTTTTACACCACAGTTTAGTGCAGTCTGACCACCATAACTTAACATGATGCCATCAGGTCTTTCCTTTTCAATTATTGATTCAACGTATTGTGGAGTAACTGGCAAAAGGTAAACTTGATCAGCAAACCTAGTATCAGTCTGAATTGTTGCAATGTTTGGATTGATTAGCACACTCTTTAGTCCATCTTCGTGGATTGCTTTGAGGCATTGGCTTCCGGAGTAGTCGAATTGACGGTCGATTCATCGACTTTCGCCTGCTTCTCCGATTTTAATAGCCCCACTACCAAGGACAAGAATTTTTTCTAACCTCTCATGTTTTGCCAGGTTTTCCCTCCTCCATAATACTTTTCAGCTCATCAAAAATGAATTTACAATCATAAGGTCCTGGTGATGCCTCTGGATGAAATTGAACTGCAATGCATTTTTTGTTTTTATGTTTAATGCCTTCCACAGTTTTATCATCCACATTTGAAAACCATAAATCAAATTCAGTGCTGTCTAATGAATCAGGGTTTATACAATATCCATGGTTTTGACTAGTGACATAGACTTGATTGTTATCTAGATTTACACATGGTTTGTTTTGACCTCTATGCCCATACTTTAGTTTGTATGTTTGAGCTCCACCTGCGGCAGCTAAAATTTGTGCGCCAAGACAAATTCCCAATGTTGGAATATTTTTTTGAATTAATGATTTAGCAGTGGAAATAGTCTCTTGGCAATTCTCAGGGTCGCCTGGACCATTACTTATTACAACACCTTTGGGTTTATGTTTTAAAATTTCTTCAATACTTGTATTCCAAGGAACTTTGATAGTATTGTATCCTATGTCATGAATATTTCGTATAATTGCATTTTTTGCACCTGTATCAACTAGAATAATATTTTCTGATTCATTACCAAATTTCTTCACCTTTTCAGTGGAAACTGAATTCATGAATTTTTCGTTATTATAATTCGGGGCAGTTTTTAACTGATTTTTAATATCATTTTCATCAATTTCATTTTCAGAAACAGCCAGTGCACTCATCATAACCCCCGATTCCCTTAATTTTTTAGTTAATGCACGTGTATCAACACCAGAAATTCCCTGGATTTTTTCATTATACATCCACTCATCAAGAGTCATAGTAAGGTTCCAATGGCTTGCCATTAGAGATAGTTCATGAACAACTAGTCCTCGGACCTGAATTTTATCTGATTCAAAAAACTTGGGTACTCCATCAGTTTTCAGTGTGGGATCAGGAACACCATAATTTCCAACTAATGGGTAAGTTAGGGTAACAATCTGACCAGCATAAGAGGGATCTGTTAGTGTTTCAGTATAGCCAACCATGCCTGTATTAAATACAATTTCGCCAAAACTAAGCCCAGAATAACCAAATCCCATACCGTCAAAAACAGAACCATCACTTAAGATCAGTTTTCCAAACTTGTTTGCATGTTTGGATTCTTTTGTAGTTATTGTGACCCTCGGAAAGTGGTTCAGAAAAGGAATTTAAGTTTTTGTAAAAATGATTTGGATGTATTTTTGGTGAATTTCAGAGCTACAATGCTTTGAATTGTTCGCTCCATTTGTAGTACGCTCTTATCATATCCATAGAAACACTAGGTTTTCTTCTTGCCATGGTTTCTCTGAAATCCTTCATTGTTATACCACGTGGTTCAGATTGCTTTTCTCCATCCACTGGTTCATTATATGCTGGTGCACTGAACATTTCATTAACGACCTTCAGTTGAACAGCTTGACATATGTCTTTAATATCACTTGCACTATAGCCATCAAAAATCGATGCTAATGTATGGGTGCGTACTCTACTTTCAAGTTTTAATTTATTCGTATAAAGTTCGAACATTTTGTCTCTTGCTTCAAGTGTTGGTAATGAAACATAGATTCTTTTCTGGAATCTACGTAAAAATGGGTGATCGAGACTCCATGGTTTGTTAGTTGCGCCAATCACATACAATTGCATATCTTTACCCTTACCGTTGATTCCATCTATTTCAGTTAGAAATTGGTTTCTAGATCTTACTTCACCGCCAATTTCATTTGTGCGTTCGCCCAAAAGTGAATCGAGTTCGTCAATGAATAAAATTACAGGTTTTCCCTCTCTTTCGGCATAACCACGAGCCATTTTAAATAATTTTGAAACATTTTTTTCTGCCTCACCTAACCATTTACTCATCATTGATGAGCCATCAACATTGATGAAATAACCATCTAATTCGTTCGCAGTTGCAGCGGCTAGAATTGTCTTACCACATCCTGGTGGACCATATAGTAAAATCCCTCTTGGCCATCCTAATGGAAACAAATCTGGTCTTTTACTTGGATAAACTATTGATTCACGTAATGCATTCTTTGCATCATCAACACCAACAACATCATTCCATCTAACATCTGGTTTCTCCTTCATCACCATATCATCAAATCTATTTTTTGTATTATTGGCAAGACTTGCTCTCTGTTCTTCTGGTGATGCTGTTGGATCAACTACTGGTTCAACATCGTTCATTGATGTGTTTTGTAATGCCTTTATTCTATTTTGATATGACCTCATTCGCTCTGCATAAATTTTGTTTAGTTGGCTGTCTGGATAAAGTCGTTGCAATTTCAATAATGATTCCGTTGCTTTTTGGTAATTGGTTATAGCCATACCACGTGCTCCCTGTGAATCATGCTTTATTGCATCAGAAGCATACTGACTAGCAGATTTTTCTAATTCCTGAGGTGCCATATTCATTAAAATTACCACTATTTGGTTTCAGTTTACTAAGGTACTCTCAATTGTAAATATCTGTACGAAATCTAGTGAAATTATTTACACTAGTCTCAATTCATGCCTAAAACTAAGTAGTGACGATATAGTAACAATCTATTTTTGGTGTAGTATGTATGATTTCCTTTGACTATTTTTTTCCAAGTTGAGAATTCATTTCACGTAAAAATTTTTGAATTTTATTCTTTGGGATTACAGCACCACATGCTTTATCATGCCCACCACCAGAACCGCCTAACTCAGATGAAACAGAAGATACTAATTTTCCTAAATGAGTTTTACATGCTGCTGAACCTCTTACTGATACAGCGTATATTCCCTTGTCAATCCGTTCTTTGTAAGTAATAGCAACATCTTTACCTGAAAATCCAAGTACAAAGTTTGCAGCACCGCTTGCACCTGAATCAATAACTTCCATATAACCAAGGTTTTTTGAAACTTTCATTGATGCCTTAACTTTTGCAATAATTTCAGCAAGTTTGCCTACTTGAATCTGAGCAAACTCATACGTATTAGGAATGTCATGTGGGAATTTTGATTCTGATAGTTCATCAACTAAATAATAAAGATAATCAAGATCCTGTGTGCGTTGATGACCGACTATATTGTAAGTTAAAACTGTAGCGTTTATCAAAGCAAATTGTCTGTCATAAATTTGTAAAAGTTTTGAAGCTATTGGTTTATTCTCCATATAATCAGTAATTGCACCACACGCTGCAATGAATGTAGAATGTTCTGGTAATTTTTTTTTGAATTCGTTATACACAAGTACTGAAGTACATTCAGATGTATCATGAATTAATTTTACTTTAATTTTCTTAAGTTTAGTAATAATTTTTGAGTCTATATTATGATGATCAATGTATGTAACGGAAACAAATTTTTTCCTTAACTCTGTAAGTATGTCAACAAAGCAATCAGAATTTTGTTTATTTAATCCTAGATCACATATGAATAATTCTTTTAATTTTTCTTCATTTCGTAAAGTTTCCAATGCATCTATCATACCAGGATAATCTACAAGTATAGTATCACCACCAAATGCCTGCTTAATTAATGCAGCAGAAGAAATACCATCAGCATCCTCCATATGAGAAACACAAAGAGTTTTTGTCCTTTTCGATTTTGAAGTTTTGGCGGAACTTTTTTTCACATTTGTTTTCTTAGATTTAATGGTCATATGTCAAAATCACTGAAACCCTCATTTAAATTTAGAACGGCAAATGTTTACTTTGAAAGAATTTTTTTGGTTTTCATATTATGATATTTTGTGATTTGGTTTGAATAATTATAAGTTTCATAAAACCAAGTTCCATCAAGCTGGGTATCAACATCTACTTTTTGTAATTTTACTAATTCCTCTTCTGTTGCATTTAGGATGTGCTCATCCATCAATTTGATCAATTCTCGTTCTTGAAGTGACATACCATCTAATGAAAAATAATGTTATAATTTGAAGAATTAATGGATTAGACAAATTACTAAACTTTCAAAACACAATTGTGGTTGAAAATTTAATAGTGCTATTTTTACAAGTAAAATATGGACACAAAGAACATAGGGCTAAGGAATATTGAGGTTGCAGATACAAAAATCTCATATATTGATGGAGAAAAAGGCAAGTTAATTTATCGTGGATTTGACATTTTGGATCTAACAAAGAACTCGAATTTTGAAGAAACATGCTACCTTCTGTTACATGATAAATTACCAACGAAAAATGAGTATGATGATTTTAAAACTGAATTAGTCAATGCAAGAGTTATCCCTAAACAAATGCAAACCAATATGGGTAACTGGAGAAAAGATGCTGACCCTATGGATGTGCTACAGGCATTTATTGCGGCATTTGGTGGTTATTATGATGAGGAATTTTCAACGAAGGATGCGAGTTATAGCAGAGCTATAAACCTCATAGCAAAAGTTCCTACAATTGTATCTAATTGGCAAAGAATTCGTAATGGTAAAAAAATTATATCATCAGATCCGGAATTAAGCCACGCTGCAAATTTCTTATACACGATCAATGATGAAAAGCCTGACCCAGAACTAGAAAAAATATTTGATGTGTGTTTAATTCTGCATGCTGACCATACTTTGAATGCGTCAACATTTGCTGCCAGGGAAGTTGCCTCTACACGTGCGCATATGTATTCAGCTGCTAGCGCAGCAGTTGGTGCACTAAGTGGTGAATTACATGGTGGGGCAAATTATGAGGTGATGAGAATGCTCCTAGATATAAAAACTGTAGACAATGTTGAGTCGTATATCAAAGAAAAATTTGCAAAGAATGAAAGAGTTATGGGAATGGGACATGCAGTTTACAAAACTGTTGACCCAAGATCTCAAGTACTTAAGGAATTATCGAAAAGACTTTCAGAAAAAACTAAACAGCCATGGTATGAGATAACAAACAAAGTTGAGAATGCCACTGCTGAACTAATGAAAAAATCTAAGGGTGTTGAAATTTTTCCAAATGTTGATCTTTACAGTGCTTCAGTTTACTATATGTTGGGTATTCCGATGGATCTTAACACACCAATATTTGCAATATCAAGGGCTGCTGGTTGGGCTGCACATATTATTGAAGAAAAATTTGCTGAGGCAGCACCAAAACCTATGCTATATAGACCAAAAGCTGTTTACGTTGGAAAATACGCTGGACCACAAGGTTGTAAATATGTTCCAATCGAAAAAAGAAATTAAAATTAATTTCTAGAATTAAGCCATTCTTTTGCTTTAGAATTTACATCATGTTTGTATAACACTTGGTAAACCATATCGTAAAATGACAGTCCTTTTTTCTGTGCTTCTCCATCAAGCCATTTTAGACCGTCAGATAACTCAGGATCATGTTCTGAGAATTCTACCAATTCATCAACCATTTTTGTGAAGAAGGTTTGAGACTCTACCATTATGCAAACTGGTTTCAATGTTGATCATTAAGCGATAAATGCAAAATATATAGACAAAAAACACCCTTTTGATTGACAGTTGAACCACAAATTGTTCCTAGATGGAACTAAAACTAAATTTTCATGGATACTTCAAACAGGTGACAGTACTAAAAAGGAGTTCAGGGTTCATCCACCAGCATATTATTCAGGATACAAACTTGATGTACAAAATGATGAACAGTCAAAATTCATTGCTTTGCATGTTGGACTCTATTGGGGAATTGGTGTGTTCATCATACATGACGGTGATGTGATAGATGTTATGTGTGATTCGAAAAAAATGTATGATATTATGAATTCAGATAAAGAAACAGCTGATCCACTAATCAACGATAAAATTCATTTCACAAATCTTTTCATTGAACAAAGAAAACTCATTGTAAATTACCATCTAATCGATGAAAAGAACAATCCAGCTTCAGAACTTATACGCTAACTAAGATTTCAATTACTCAAGCTAATCAAAACTAAGATCTAACTTAATATCTAAACAGACAATGGTTTTTAAATAAGAATTTCACAGTTTTGTCATGAAAGACATCAATGAAGTTATGCCAAAGATCCCACAAATGAAATGGGGTGCTTTGATGAATAAGGCGCCAACAAACAATAGTGTCAAGGAACTAGATAAAATTTTTCCACATAATGGAAAATGGCATACTGTCTTTGAAGAAAAAGACCATACATACATTGATGGAAAAGTTGTTTGGAAAAAAGATAAAAAATCTTGGACATAAACTTAGTATTTTATGATCAGTCCAACGTCAACTAAATTAGTATGAGTTGGACCAGTTTTGATCAAACCACCATACTTTTTGAAAAATGAATTAGAATCATTGTTCTTCAAGTAAGAATTAATATTCTGTATACCAGCCATATGATTTTCAATTAAAACACCTGAATATTTTGTATTTCCATCAATACCATCTGTTGTAATTGATGAAATCAACAGATTATCATGATAGTTATGAGTTAATTTTAAAATCTGTAGAACTAATTCTTGATTACGACCGCCGTCACCACTTCCCATCACTTTTACTGTTGGTTCGCCACCAAAAATTAGGCACGAGTTTTTGCTTTTTGGTATTCTTCTCACAATTTTTTTTGCTGATACACTAACATCCTCCTTTACTGGTGAATAAATTTTAGTGGAAAAATTAAGCATTTTAGATTTTACAGCCATAGTGTTTAGACAATCCTGATTGGTTGCTATTATTTTATTTCGTATTCGTGATCGTCTATGTTTCTTTCTTTTTGCGTTATGTCCTAGATGTGTAATTACCTTCTTTGGTATTTTTGTCTCTAAGGAATATTTTTTGATTACATTAAGTGCGTCAGTAGATATTGTGTTATCATAATATGTACAACCTGAGGAGATAACAGATAAATCGTTACTGACAACGTCTGACATCACCAATGCACAACCATGAGAATTCATGTTTTGTACAAGTCTGCCTCCTTTGATCAACGATAAATGCTTTCTAACACAATTAAATTCATCAATTGTGGCCCCACATTCTAACAACAATTTTGTAACTCGTTTTTTTTCATTTAATGTTATTTTATCTGGGACTGCTAATAGTGAAGAACCACCACCCGATACCAAAAACAATACAAAATCATGCTTTGAGCAATTATTGATAAAGTCTAACACATATTTCCCTGCCTTTACACTTTCCCTGTCTGGTAGTGGATGCCCAGAATAAAATATCTTAAATTTTTTATCACGAAATAACAATTTTGTGTTTTTTGGAATGACAATAATCCCTTCTGAAACATCAATTCTTTGTGATACATATTTAGCCATAGAATCTGCGGCCTTCCCATATGCAACCACAAAAATTTTTTTGTAATTAGATAAGACTATTCTATCTCTCCCCAACTGAATTTGATTTTTATTCACAAATTTATTCAAAAAATTCTTTGGTTGGGCTGCAATTAAGCCAGCATCTAATATTTTCAGTGCTTTTTTCTTTGCTGCTGTATTTGCTAATGAATTAAAATTATTAATCATAATTTTATAACTCTATTCTAAATAAATAAATCAAATCTATAGTAATTGTAAGGTATAATAATAATTAGAAACTCGATAAACTATGCATACAGTAAGAATCCCAAAAGTAATTCAATTTGGTGAAAATGCACTTTCTGAAGCAGAATATCCAAAAAATGCACTGGTTGTAACTACTGCACCACCTGCATTATCTGGTAAGTGGTTAGATAGAATGGGTATACAAGATTACATGTTATATGATAAGGTTAAACCAGAACCATCTATTGATGACGTAAATTCTCTTGTAGATGAATACAAAGAGAAAAATCCATCTGCGTTAATTGGTCTTGGCGGTGGAAGTTCCATGGATGTTGTAAAATATGCAACAGCAGAATTTGGCGTAGAGAAAATTTTAATCCCAACGACTTTTGGTACTGGAGCTGAGATGACAACTTACTGTGTTCTAAAATTTGATGGTAAGAAAAAACTTCTTGGACCTGAAGAAAGATTTTTAGCTGATCGTGCTATAGTTGATTCATATTTTATGGATGGTACACCGGAACAAATAATCAAAAATTCTGTTTGTGATGCTTGTGCACAAGCAACAGAAGGTTATGATAGTAAATTAGGAAATGATTTGACAAAAACTCTGTGTAAGCAAGCATTTGATGTCTTATATGATGCAATTATGAATGATAAACCAGAAAACTATCCTTATGGTTCAATGCTTTCAGGAATGGGATTTGGTAATTGCTCTACTACATTAGGGCATGCATTATCGTATGTATTTTCTAATGAAGGGGTTGCTCATGGATACTCATTATCATCATGTACAACAGTTGCACATAAGCACAACAATTCAATTTTCTATGAAAAATTCAAGGAAGTTATTGAGAAACTTGGTTTTGATAAAATGAAGTTAAAGGCTCCTGTTGATGAGGCAGCTGATGTTGTAATGACTGATAAGGGGCATCTTGACCCAAATCCAATCCCAATTTCAAAAGATGATGTCATCAAATGTTTGAATTATATCAATGATGGCAACCTTTGAATCTAAAATTTAATTATAAGATATAGTTAGCTATGGCTTATCTGTGTGAAACTTATTAAGATTGAAATTCAAGACTTTGTACTAGGTGTAATATCAAATGCTAAAATTTGGAATTCAAAATGGATTAAACGTAGCTAGAGCAGGTTATTCTGAGGACCAAATTTTAACTGCATGTGTGCTAGCTGATAGAACCGGTTATGATTCTATCTTCTATATGGACCACACAAATGTTCCTCAATGGAAAAATGCAATTGTATTAGATCCTTGGGTTATGTTATCAGCTGTTGCAGCTGTCACAAACCATGTAGAATTAGGAACCTGTGTTACTGATGCAATAAGAAGACATCCATCAAATATTGCATTAGCTGCCATAACATTAGACAGAGTTTCAAAGGGACGAGCTATTTTAGGAATTGGTGCTGGTGAAGCTCAAAACCTAAAAGAATTTTGTATACCATTTGAAAAACCAGTTTCAAAATGGGAAGAACAAATCCAGGTAATCAAAAAACTATATGGCTCAACACCAGACAACACAGTAGATTATGAAGGTAAATATTACAAATTAGAATCTGCTTGTCTACAGGCACCTCCTATAAGAAAACCTCATCCACCAACATACATGGCATCAGGTGGAAAAAGAACGTTATCACTTACAGGAAAATATGGAGATGGTTGGTTACCAATCGGATACACACCAGAACTATTTGAAGACCATAAAAAACAGATAGAAACATCAATGAATGAAAACAATAGAACACAAGAAGAGAAGGATAATTTTCAGATGGCATTAGATATCGATGTTTATTTTTCTGATGATGCAGAAGAATCATGGGCTAAAATGAAAGAGGCTGTTAAAGTTAGTTTGTTTAAGCCTGAAATACTTAGAGTGCATCAACTTAAGGATATTGAAGGATTTGATTTTGTGAAATACTTTACAGAATATTCCATGTCTAATACCAGATGCTATTGCAAGATCTTCAACAGCTGTTGGTACACCTGATGACATAATTCCAGTATTTGAGAGATTTGTGAAAGCTGGAGTAAATCATTTCGTGATTAGATTCTGGGGGAAAAACTACTTTGGATCAATTGATAAATTTGCCAGTCATGTAATTCCATATTTTAAAGAGCAAGATAAGTAATAGATAATGCAATTACTTGGAAAATTAGAAATAAAATCAAAAGAAAAAATTATTGAATTTTTAAGTTCTCAACAAACTGGTAGGATAGCAAGTATTGATGGTAATGGATTTCCCCAAATCATCCCAATGAATTTTGTCTTCATCAATGATGCTGTTTACATTCATTCGCACATAAGAGGTGAAAAACTTGACAACATTAAACGAAATCAAAAGGTTGGATTCGAAGTTGATAAAAGTCTAGAGTTTTTACCATCGTATTTCTCAGATCCTACTGATGCATCATTAGCTGATACGTTGTACATAAGCGTCGTCATAAAAGGAAATGCTAGTATTGTTTCAGATAAAGAAGAAAAAACTAATGCGTTAAACGGCTTGATGGGAAAATACCAACCTGAAGGTGGATACGAACCAATCAATCCAGATATGAATGTTCTAAAAGAAGTTGAAGTTATCAAAATTGTTCCAGAATCATTAAGAGGAAAATACAAAATTGGTCAGAATATGGATATGAAATCGCGTGTTGAACTTGCAAAACTGATCTTAGAAAGAAATTCTCCGACTGCAAAAGAGACGTTAGATGTTATGGGATTTGAGATTGTAGATAATGAACCAAAATTAGTTGATGATAATCCTTGGTAAAGTATTGAAATGGAAAACTCGATTTATAACGGACATCCGGTTACTAAAAACAGATTCGTTGAACACATATCTGTAATTTTTATTTTTTCTGTTCTTACTGTGGTTTTCACATTTCCAGTCATACTTGATTTTACTACCGAATCAGCTGGGCTTGATTGTTATGATAAGTGCCATATGATGTGGAGATTTTGGTGGACAGAATTTTCTTTTGAAAACAGCCTGGATTTTTATCATTCCAATTACATTTTCTATCCTGATGGTGCGGATATTGGTGGTAACTTGGCTTATTTTACTACCTTTATTGGATTTTTGTTAGTACAATTTTTAGATTACACCGTTACTTGGAACATTATTTGGTTCTTGGGTTTTGTCTTTGGAGGTTATGGATGCTATTTACTTGCAAATAATTTCAACAAAAATTATCTAACATCGATTATTGCGGCTATAATTTTCACATTCACTACATATCACATGAGTCATTCACTCGTACATATTGGATTATCAATGATAGTATGGCTTCCATTATTTGTTTTATTTCTTTTTAAATTACTAGAAAAACAATCTAAATATTATCCAATTATAGGCGGTATAATATTTTTCCTAGTATCACTTACACATCTATATTATTCAGTATCAATCATCATATTTTCAATCATATTTTTTACAATCTATGTTTTCAGAGAAAAGAAAGTTTCGAATAGAACATTTATTACAAATTTTTCAATATTATTAGTAATTGGTCTATTTAGCACGTCTGTTTTATTTTTATTAAACCCCACATTAAATGATGAATTTCCTATGAGGCCAATAGCTGAACATATTGAATACTCAACTAGTCTGGAAAATCTTATACAACCTACAGAACTACATACAACTCAAATTTTTTCTGATCAATCTGTGCATATTTATGAAGTAGAAAATTTTATCTTTTTAGGATATTCTGTTATTTTTCTTTCGGCACTTGCCATTATTAAATATCGACAAAAGCACACATGGTTTTGGTTACTAATATGTGGAATTTTTATTTTAATGAGTCTTGGTCCTGAGTTAAAAATTTTTAATGAATCAACAGGAATTATACTTCCTGGTCAAGTTTTCTATGATACAATACCAGAATGGGACGAATTAAGAACTCCTGTAAGATTTATTGTGATGGCCAATTTAGCATTAGCTGTTTTAGTCTCTTATTCTATGTATGGACTAATAAAAAATAAATTTTCCTCGTTTAAACAACAGCTTATACTAACATCAATCATTGGTTTTGTAATTCTTTTTGAGTTCTCCATGATTCCATATCCGACAGATTCAGAACCAATTCCTGACATTTATGAAGAAATTAAAATGGATAAATCAAAATTTGCGATATTACCTGCTCCACTTGGTGGTGTTGGCGATTATGCACTGGTATCAGATCCTTTGATATCATATCACCAACTATATCACGAAAAACCAATTTATGGTGGTCATGAATCCAGAGTTTCTCATGAAACACTAGTGAAAACTCAAACATATTTTTTGAATATATTTCACATACTTGGTAACAAGGATGATGTTGTCAAACAAGATCTAGCTACTCATGGTTTATCACTTTTTGATCACTTTGATATAAAATATGTTGTATTGCATAAGGACTTCCCATCAATACATGCATATGATCATGATGTTCTTCAAGTATTTTTGCTAGAAACCAGACAGATTATGTCAGAAATTTTAAGTGGTGATAACCCAATCTATGAAGATAATAAAATAGTTGTTTACAAAATTCCAAAGCCTAATTCTTCTGAACCATTTTTGCTATTAGGTTCGGGATGGCATATATTTGATCCTGATGATCATATACGTGCTTCCATGAAAAACTCGGAAATATTAATAATAAATCCAACAAACTCTGAAACATCCATCACATTAAATGTAATTTTAAGTTCACTAGAAAAGGAAAATACAATAATGGTTTCAGTGAATAATGAAGAACCATCTATAATTAGCATTAATCCTACATTTCAAAATATGCAGATTAATAATTTGATTCTTAAACAGGGTACCAACGTAATCACATTCCATACAAAGGATTTCCACCTAGTTGAATATGGTTTTAAGGGAACAGAAATTGGTAGGGGGCTGGAGACAACAATGGGATTTCATGTACAATCAATTTCAATTACAGGTTAAACTATGATGGTTACAATAGCTTTATTTTGTAAACAAAAGTAATTCAGACATTGCTTAAACTCGCAATTTTAATTTCTGGAAGAGGAAGCAATATGAAGGCAATTATTGGTGCAATCAAAAAACAGAATATTCCAATTGAACCAGTCATCATTATTTCCAATAAGCCAACAGCAAATGGATTAAAAACTGCAAAAAAGTTAGGCGTACAAACTGAGATTGTAGAAAGTAAAGGGTTTCAAGGAAGTAGATGGGAATATGATCAAAAAATTATACGTATTCTAGAAAAATATGGAATTACATCAAAAAACTCACTAATTTGTCTTGCAGGGTTTATGAGAATATTGAGTCCCGAATTCATTAAAAAATTTAAAAATCAAATATTAAATATTCATCCTTCTATTTTACCTGCATTTCCAGGACTGGATGCACAAAGGCAAGCCATTGAAGCTGGTGTAAGTCATTCAGGTTGTACTGTTCATTTTGTGGACGAGGGTGTGGATACAGGACCAATTATTGTTCAGGAAACAGTAAAAATCAAAGATGGTGATACTGAAGAGACATTATCAAAAAGAATACTTGTGAAAGAACACAAAGCATACGTTAAAGCTGTGAAACTTATAGCGGAAAAGAAAATCAAGATAAGGGGAAGAAATGTAAAATTTCTTGACTAAGAATCAGAACCGCCAAAAAAATATAGAACTGAAAGATTTTTTGTGTTACCATAAAAGTGATGGGGAATGTCTTTTGCGACAAAATAAGCCTGTCCTTTTTTTAGACGATAAGACTCATCGTTAATCTCTAAAAACCCGTTTCCATCTAGAATATAGTAAATTTCATCAGAATCATGTGGTTCTTGTGTATCATTCTCACCAGGTTTTAAAAATAGTATACCAGTTGCTAATGATTCCCTATTGATAAAAGTATGAAAATATGAATTACTTTTTTTTAATTTATTCAAATATTCAATTGTATCAAATTTTATTTTCAATAAAAAAATAAGCTTTTTGTGCTCTTTAAGGATTAACTTATGCTGGTTCTAAATATTTGTAAAACTCATTGCTTATTTAGGGGTTAATCACAGTATTTTTCAAATGGCAAAGTGGGCCTGTTATTGCAACTAATTTAGGGCATGGATCTAAGTACATGACTGTATTTGGTGACCTTGATAAGATTAGGATGGGGAAAAATGTCAGATACTTTAGAGCATATGATGATCATTTTATCAGAATTGATGACAATAAAGTTGAATCTGATAATTTAGGACATATACCACATGTTGACGGGGCTGCTCAAGAAGAAAAACCTACATTAACAGATGATAAACCAAAACAAGCTACTGAAACAAAACCACTATCTGTATCTAGTTCTGCATTTTTCTCTGAACAAGTTGAAGAGCCAGAACCAGCTAAAGTTGAAGCTGAGGTAGCACCAGAACCAGCTAAAGTTGAAGCTGAGGTAGCACC
>LUMJ01000247.1_pt1 | contig 21319 bp, 15 predicted proteins | sample 729631 | NCBI WGS metagenome assembly LUMJ01 (sample SAMN03860266, study PRJNA289734) | marine metagenome | biome: seawater column; feature: ocean; material: water; isolation source: Red Sea water column Station 22 - depth 500m | place: Saudi Arabia: Red Sea | collected 2011-10-15 | depth 500 m
AAGCTCAGTGCTGTTGATATTCATTTGGTAACCAACGAATGCCATGCCTCCTGCTTGCGGGGGAACAAAACTAAAGAGATCTTGGTGCGAATCCAACCAATCTTGAAACAATTGTAAATTTGAAGACAGCATTGTTGTTGATCTTGATAGGATTTTTTTACGAGCTTCTGGCTCCATTATTTTTTTTGCTATTTCTTGAGACAACACTGAAGCACAAATGGATGAATAGTCTTTATGGGCCCACAACTCTGCAATCAAGGCTGCATCAGCTACCAACCATCCAATTCTAAGGCCAGGATGAGCAAATGACTTTGATAAGCCACAGGAGACAATTGTCTTGTCGTAAAATTCATTAAAACTCTTGGTTTCAGGGCCATCCAACTCTGAGCCACGATAAACTTCATCCGAATGGACATAAACATCAAATTGCTGGGCTAAATCAGCCAATTCTTTCATTTCTTCATCTGACATCACTGCCCCTGTGGGATTGCTGGGATTGCAGATTGAGATGAGTTTAGTTTGGTTGGTAAGCAGCGACCTAAGCTCATTTAAATCTAGATGCCAGTCATTTTCTTCTTTCAGGTAAATGTATTTAATATCAGCACCAATTATTTTAGCCAAGCCCGGTACTTGCATATAATTCGGGAGCATCAAAATTACCTCATCTCCTGGATTCACTAGTGACCATGCAGTTATAAAATTTGCTTCGGCGGAACCATTAGTGACCAGAATGTTGGATCCATTTTTATTTTGGTACCAAGTTGATATGTTTTCTCGGAGAGTTGGATCTCCTTGTGAGTATCCATAACCTATTTCCATATTTAAGAAATGTTGCATTTCTTCTTCATTCAGCAAGTCATTAATGGTCAGAGGATGGACACCACTATCGCTTAAGTTGAAGTCAACTTCATTTTCATACAGCGATTGAAATCGCTCCATTACAAATTCAAAAAACATGATTGGCAGAATAGCATAATCTTTTGATAGTTTTTTGTATCTTGACATATTTATCAGGCCAATATATCTTCCCAAAACAAATATTGGACAGAGCTCCGAAATCACAACATGAAAATATTTTTTCCTAAAGAACAAAACAATGAAACCAGAATAGCTATTGTTCCATTAGTGGTTAAGAAATATGTTGGATTGGGAGCTGAGGTTTTAATAGAATCTGGTGCCGGAAAATCAATTAATATCGATGATAAGGACTATGCAGGGGCTGGAGGTATTATTACCAAAAACCGTCTTGATACATTGTCTAATGCCGATATAATTTGCCGATTAAACGCCCCCCCTGTAGAGGAAATACCGGTTCTAAAGAAAGATTGTATTCATATAAGTTTCTTGGACCCAATTAAGGAAAAAAGCTTGGTGGATGCTTTTGTAGAAGCATCTGTTACCTCCATTAGCATGGAATTAATTCCTCGAATTACTCGAGCACAGAAAATGGATGCATTAAGTTCACAAGCGAGCTTGGGTGGTTACAGTGCTGTCATCGAAGCAGCCAAACGACTTGGTAAGGTTTTTCCAATGATGATGACTCCAGCAGGAACGATTTCTCCTGCTAAGGTTTTTATTGTTGGGGTAGGCGTAGCTGGATTGCAGGCAATTGCAACAGCAAAAAGACTTGGTGCCAGAGTAGAAGCATTTGATACTCGGCCAGTTGTTGAAGAGCAAGTGCTCTCATTGGGCGCTAAGTTTATTAAAATTGATATTGGAGCATCAGAAGAAACTGAACAAGGTTATGCAAAAGAATTGACTGCAGAGCAACTTGAATTACAAAGACAGGGCATGATCAAAGCTTGCAGTAATTCAGATGTAATTATTACTACAGCTCAAGTTTTCGGACGTCCTGCTCCACGCATCATTACACAAGATATGATAGCCGTAATGAAATCTGGAAGCGTCATTGTAGATATGGCAGTAAGTACTGGGGGCAATGTTGAAGGTTCTGTTTTAGGGGAAACCGTAATCTCCAATGGTGTGCAAATAGTAGGAATGAATAACTTGCCGGCTGAAGTTGCCGAAAATGCAAGCCAGGTATATGCCAACAACATTTACAACATAATTGATGAATGTTGGGACCAGGAAAAAGCGGTCGTTAATATTGACTTAGAGGATGAAATTTTATCAGGCTGTATAGTTAGCTATGCTGGTGAATTGGTAAACGCATTCGTTAAAAAAGGAGACTAAAGATATGGATGCCGTATTTATTTTATTATTATTCGTGTTAATGCTTTCGATTTTCTTAGGGATTGAATTGATTTCTAAAGTTCCATCAATTTTACACACACCTTTAATGTCTGGCGCGAATGCAATTTCTGGCATCACAATCGTAGGAGCAATTCTTTCTTCGAGAGCTGAAAATATAGAATCTGAAATCTCTTTTATCCTTGGCATGGTTGCTGTTTTTTTTGCGACAGTTAATGTCGTTGGGGGGTACTTGGTTACCAATCGAATGCTGAGTATGTTTAAGAAGAAGTAAATGGAAATCTTAAACACAATTTTTTCAGAAGCCAGTAACAAAGTCTTGGTTAATGTTATTTATATATTAGCTGCGGTGTTGTTTATTTCAGGACTGAAGATGCTTGGTTCTGCAGAGACAGCAAGAAAAGGCAATCTAATTTCTGCCTTAGGGATGCTTATAGCTGTGGTGGTGACCTTACTGGACCAAAGTATTGTCGATTACAAGTGGATCTTTGTTGGGTTGGTTTTAGGATCTTTGGTTGGTGTAATTGTTGCCACCAAAGTAAAAATGACAGCAATGCCAGAAATGGTTGCCATTTTCAACGGGTTTGGCGGGATTGCCAGTTTGCTTGTTGGCTCTTCTGAGTATCTTTTATCTGCTCAACACAATATAGGAATATTAGTACCAATATTTCTAACAGTAGTCATCGGAGGATTAACTTTTACAGGCAGTTTAATTGCATATGGTAAGTTGTCTGGAACCATCACAGGAAACCCAGTTATTTATAAAGGACAACAATGGATTAATGGAATTTTGATGGTCACCCTATTGTTTCTAGGTATTGAAATGGTTTCACTTCAAGGCTTACTCATTACAATGGATTGGCAGATACTGGTCGCAGCTGTCGCATTGTCTTTTTTGCTGGGAATTTTAATTGTTATCCCTATTGGCGGTGCAGATATGCCAGTTGTTATTGCTCTTCTCAATAGTTACTCAGGGCTTGCAGCGTGCGCAGCTGGTTTTGTTATTCTCAACAACGTATTGATTGTTGCGGGTGCATTAGTAGGCGCCAGTGGATTGATTCTAACCAATATTATGTGTAAAGCGATGAACCGATCTTTGGCGAACGTTTTATTCAGTGGTTTTGGGTCTGTTGTGAGTGTTGGTGATCCATCTACCGAGCAAGGCGAAATTAGACCCATTAATGTTGAAGACGCTTATTTAATTCTAGAGGCGGCTTCTTCTGTTCTTGTTGTGCCTGGTTATGGCATGGCAGTCGCACAAGCCCAACACTCTGTTCGCGAGCTTGGAGAGCTCTTAGAGGAAAACGGCACTGATGTACAATACGCTATTCACCCAGTAGCTGGGAGAATGCCAGGACACATGAATGTGCTTCTAGCTGAAGCCAATATTCCATATGACCAATTAATTGAACCAGATGATATTAATCCCACAATGGAAACAACGGACGTTTGTATAGTAATTGGTGCAAATGATGTCGTAAATCCTGCAGCCAGAGAGGATCCGCAAAGCCCAATATATGGCATGCCAATTATTAATGTTGATAAAGCAAAAACCACATTTGTTTTAAAAAGATCAATGGCACCAGGATTTGCAGGCATAGAAAACCCTTTATTTTTCAAAACTAACACACGAATGTTGTTTGGTGATGCCAAAGACTCAATCACTACATTGGTTTCAGAATTTAAATCCTAGGACAGCGGTAAAACCTGAGCAACCATAGCTTGTTATCAATACATACATGAAGGCAGTTTGCTTTTAAGCCAAGAATACAATTCTTAGTTTTGGATAAATAATTAAATTTTGGGTGATAAATATTCAGAGTTTCGTCATAATTTGCAACATGAAAGACTTTAACAAATGCAAGAGCTTAGGCAAATGAGACATCTTGGCCAAGAGGCTTTACGAATTGACACAACCGGTTTGCCATTGGAATGGATTGATTACAAGGATGCAGTGAGACTGTATGCAGTTGATCAGGTTGTCTACACGCTCGGTGCTGACATATACACGGTTTTTGGTGGAATCAACTCAATTACAGGAAAGAGAAGTCAAATCAATGTGAATTCAATCATTGCAACCAACGGCAGGTCGAAACATTTCCAAGACACAATCAACCAATATATTCCACCTCTGAATAACCAAACATTATTCAAGCGTGATGCTCACCTTTGTTTGTATTGCGGCAGCCGTTTTAGTAGAAGATCATTGACAAGGGATCATGTCACACCTATCAGTCAAGGCGGTTTAGATGCATGGAATAATGTGGTGACAGCATGCAAACGATGTAACCACCATAAAGGCGGGAGAACCCCAGAGCAGGCAAGCGTTCAACTTTTAGCCATCCCATTTGTTCCCAATTATGCCGAATATATTTATCTAAAAGGTCGGAATATACTTGCTGACCAAATGGATTTTTTATTTGGCTACATTCCTAAAACAAGCCCAATACATAGGCGCATACACTTAGAAAAAAAGGTCTAAAACACCACAACAATTTTGGCAAATTCCATAGAAGAAATTGCTGCAGTTTCAAATCTACCACTGCAAGAACAAAATCTTGATCTGCTGCCTGTAGGGGGGCGAATTGCAAAACATAAGGTAAGGGGTTCTGATGGGTATTATTTTATAAAAACAGGCTCACTCAGCGATTTACCTCTATTAATATCTGAAAAAATAGGCCTGGAAACACTGGCTGTTGCAGGGGTTATCAAAGTGCCTAAAGTTATTTTTGTTGGAGAAACATCCACGTGTTCTTTTCTTATTTGTGAATATTTTGATCTTAAAAAAGATAATTTATTTTCCGGAGAAATTCTCGGCAAACAATTGGCCTTATTGCATCAGAATAGCAACGAATTTTTTGGGTTTAGTGAGGATAACTGGATTGGTTTAAGTCCACAGAAGAATCATTGGCACGAAAATTGGATAAGTTTTTTTAAGAAATATAGGTTTCAGCCCCAATTAACATGGGCTTTTGAACGTGGCTATCGATCAAGACTAGAAGAAAAAGCAGAGCGACTAATGGTAGCATTACCTCTTTTTTTTGACGAATACAAACCTCAACCATCTTTATTGCATGGTGACTTATGGTCCGGGAATTGGGGCACAATAAATAACTCTACCCCCGTGGTATTTGACCCGGCAATTTACTATGGTGACAGAGAAGCAGATCTCGCAATGACAAAATTATTTGGAGGCTTTCCACAGGTTTTTTATGATGCATATAATTACCAGTGGGCACTAGATTATGGATTCAAGGTCAGGCAAAATTTATACAATTTATATCATTTGCTGAATCATTTAACCCTCTTTGGTGAGGCGTATTTGAGTCAGACAATTGATGTATTCGAGCAACTTCTTTCAGAAATATAAATGGATAGCTAAATGAGCCAGGATAAAATCGAATCTATTTTAAAAGAAACAAGACGTTTTGATCCTCCTGAAAGGTTTGTGTCAAATTCCCAGTTAACTGCTGAATCGCTTGCAAGGCTAAAACAGGAAGCTACTGATAATTATGAAAAATTTTGGGCTGACCTAGCTCGTCAGGAAATTCAATGGTTCTCTCCTTTTTCCGAAATCTTAGATGAGAGCCAAGCGCCAAATTATAAGTGGTTCGCTGATGGAGAATTAAACGCATCCTACAATTGTTTGGATGTTAATGTGAGCAAGCAACCTGGTAAAACAGCTATTATTTTTGAGGGAGAAAATGGCGATGTTAGATCTCTAAGTTATGCTGATCTCTTAACAGAAGTCTGCCGTTTTTCTAATGGTTTATTGAGCTTAGGAGTGCAGCCACTAGACCGGGTAATCATCTACATGCCGATGGTCCCAGAGGCAATCATAGCAATGCAAGCTTGTGCTAGGATTGGTGCTGTTCACTCAGTGGTTTTTGGTGGATTTTCAGCCAAGGCAATGCGAGATCGAATACAAGACGCAAATGCATCGCTGGTAATTACAGCAGACGGTGGTTATCGAGGCGGTCAGGTTATTCCACTCAAAGAGTCAACCGATACAGCACTACAAGAGAATTGTGATTCTGTAAAACACGTTGTGGTTTTGCAAAGAGCTAAAAATAAAATTCCAATGAAACAAGATAGAGATATCTGGTGGCATGAATTGGTTGAAGGGCAAGATGAGACTTGTGAAGCAGTTTCTGTTTCTTCAGAACACCCACTTTTTATTCTCTACACCTCGGGATCTACTGGAAAACCCAAAGGTATTCAGCATTCAACTGCTGGATACATTCTGAATGCTAAATTGACCAATAAATGGGTGTTTGATTTAGCCCAGGATGATATTTTTTGGTGTACTGCAGATGTTGGTTGGATAACAGGGCACAGTTATGTGACTTATGGTCCATTGGCAGCTGGAACGACAATTATGATCTACGAAGGAGCCCCCACATATCCAGATGGAGGTCGATTTTGGGACATCTGTCAACGCCACAAAGTTTCTATTTTTTATACTGCCCCAACAGCCATTAGAGCCCTCATGAAATTAGGAGACGAACTACCAAATAAATATGATCTTTCAAGACTCCGTCTGCTTGGTACAGTTGGTGAACCCATCAACCCAGAAGCATGGATGTGGTACCACAAGACCATAGGCAGGGAACAATGCCCTATTGTGGATACATGGTGGCAAACTGAAACTGGTGCAATTATGATTAGTCCAATTCCAGGAGTAACCAGCACAAAACCTGGTTCCTGCACGCAGCCATTGCCTGGGATCATGGCAGATATTGTTGATGAGCAAGGGTTTCATATATCTGACCCAAGCCAAGGAGGCTATTTAGTAGTAAAAAAACCATGGCCTTCAATGTTAAGAACCATTTGGGGAGACAATCAAAGGTATTTGGATACTTATTGGGAGCGTTTTGATCAGCAGCATTACGTTGCTGGAGATAGTGCTCATCGTGATGCTGATGGTTATTTTTGGATTATGGGAAGAATTGATGATGTATTGAATGTTTCTGGACATCGTTTAGGCACAATGGAAGTCGAGTCTGCGTTAGTTGCACATCCCAGTGTTGCTGAAGCAGCAGTGGTTGGGAAACCTCATGAGATCAAAGGCGAAGGCATTTTTGCATACGTAGTCCCCAAAGGCGCTCGTCCACAAGGACAAGATAAAAACAAGATGACAATGGTTTTAAGAGATTGGGTTGCCTCAGAATTGGGCCCAATCGCGAAACCAGATGAAATCCGTTATGCGGACAATCTGCCCAAAACTAGATCAGGAAAGATCATGCGAAGGTTGCTGAAATCTTTGGCGAAAGGCGAGGAAATTACCCAAGATATTTCAACCTTGGAAGACGAGAGCATCATCAAGCAACTACAAGAAGCAGATTGATTTTTAAGTTTGTTGTTGTGGAGATGACAATTGTCTAAAAATTAATCTGTACCAGACTACTGCAACCATTCCAGCAAGGATGTTTGCAAGAACCTGGGCTATAAAAACTCCTCTGATGCCAAACAAATAAGCAAACAAGTAGGCCATTGGCACATAAACAATTAATGTTCTAGAGATGGAAATAACCATTGCTGGCATTGGTTTGCCAAAAGCATTAAATGATCCATTGCAAATAGCTGCCAACCCAAGAAAACCATAACCCCATGGACAATAGAGTAATTGAATTTTTGCAATTCTTATTACTTCAGGATCTGATGTAAAAAAACCAAGAAAGAATTCAGCAGACAAGTATAAAAATACAATGCAAAAAATTGAGTAAACCAAGGTGAATTGAGTAGCGAATTTAAAGCCTGAGTTTAGGCGATCAAACCTTTTTGCGCCGAAGTTTTGTCCAACATAAGGGGACATTGCACCACCAAGAGCCATTAAGATTACAATAATAAAGGCTTCCAGTCTTCCAGCTAAACCGTATGCGGCAACTGCTGCTTGACCATAACTACTGATTAGTGCGGTAACAAATGCCGTAGATAATGGAGCAATTAAATTGCTGGCAATTGCAGGTAACCCAACATGTAGAATGTTTTTCCATGATTCGATTATAGATTTGAAACTGTGGTTTCTAAATTGTATTAAATCATCACGAAAGATGAGAATGATAAGTGAAGCAATCAAAAATACGACATTTGCAAGAACACTTGCTAGTGCAGCTCCTCTCACACCCATAGCAGGAAGACCGAACCATCCGAAGATTAAGATTGGATCTAAAACGGCGTTAATAATCGCAGATGAAGCCATCAGCACAGAAGGTGTTTTTGCATCTCCAGATGCTCTAAGAACAGCATTACCTATCATAGGTACAGCCATAAATACTCCACCCCAATAATAAATTTCCATGTATTCTTTGACATAGGGCATAGTTTCTTCATTGGCTCCGAGAAGACTAAAAATTTGCTCAATTGAAAGCAACCCGGCAGTGATAACAAATACACCAACTAATACCGACAGAATCATGGCGTGTGTCGCAATTTCTCTAACAATCGTTTTGTTGCCAGCACCAATCGCTCTTGAAGCCAATGATGATGTGCCAACACCAAGACCCATGACAATTCCCCCTAGAATAAACCAAACAGGGAATGCATAACTCACAGCTGCTAATTGTGCATAGCCAAGCTGGCCAATGAAGTAGGCATCAACAAGACCATTGCCAATAATGACTAAAAGACCAATAATCATAGGTGCCATCATGGAAACTATGGCCGATGAAGGAGGTCCGGAAGTTAATTTAGCTTCAGAAGAATTCACAATAGTTTATGGAAATAGTTAGGCCGTATCATAAACTGATGCCGGTTTAATGTAATGTTATTAATTATTCGTCTATTCCAGCAATAGAGATGTATTTTGTTTCGAGATAGTCTTCCACGCCATATTTGGAACCTTCTCTGCCCATGCCTGATTCTTTGATCCCTCCAAATGGGGCCATTTCAGTTGAAATAATTCCGGTGTTCAAGCCAACTATTCCATATTCAAGCTGTTCAGAAACCCTCCAACTTTTGGCTAAATCACTGGTGTAGAAATAAGAAGCAAGGCCAAAAGGTGTGTTATTTGCTCTTGCAATCACTTCTTCTTCTGTTGAAAAAGAAAACAAAGGTGCTACTGGTCCAAATGTTTCTTCATGTGCCAAGAGCATTTCATCATTAGCATTCTTGATAACAGTGGGCTCATAAAACAAACCTCCAAGCTTGTGAGGGTGGCCACCGAGGATAACTTCTCCCCCATGATTCTTTGCATCAGCAACATGTTCTTCGACTTTGGTTAAGGCAGCTTCATCAATTAGAGGGCCTTGATCTGCAGAGGGATCAAAACCTTGACCTGTTTGAATCTTTCCTGCTTCTGTAGCAAATCCTTCAGAAAATATTTCATAAATATCTTGATGAACATATATTCGATTAGCACAAACACAGGTCTGACCAGTGTTTCTGTATTTTGCTGCAATTGCTCCTGCGATAGCTGCTTCTATATCTGCGTCTTCAAAAACGATAAATGGAGCATGCCCTCCCAGCTCCATAGAAACTCTTTTTACAGTTTTTGCACACTCTTCTAGAAGCATTTTTCCTATCTCAGTCGACCCAGTAAATGTCAATTTGCGGACCAACTCACTGTCAGTTAAAGCTTTGCCAATATTCTGAGCGTTGCCAGTTAATACATTTAACAAACCTTTTGGTAAACCCGCCTGCTCTGCCAAATAAGCGAGTGCCAAAGCTGAAAAAGGAGTCTGTTTTGCAGGCTTGCATACAAGTGAGCAGCCTGTTGCCAGCGCAGGACCAACTTTTCTTGCCAGCATTGCTGAGGGAAAATTCCAAGGCGTTATGGAAGCAACAACTCCAACAGGTTGTTTGATGACTAGAGTTCTTCTGTCATGCAGATGTCCAGGTATCACGTCTCCATAGATACGTTTTGCTTCCTCTGCAAACCATTCAATAAATGATGCTGAGTATGCAATTTCTCCTGCAGCTTCTGCCAAAGGCTTGCCTTGTTCGTAAGTAAGAATGCGTGCTAAATCGTCCTGATTTGAGCAAATAAGATCGTAAAAATTCCTTAGAATCGAGGCTTTTTCTTTTGCTGGAGTTTGCTTCCATTGTTTTTGCGCTACCGATGCAGCATTTATTGCAGCATTGGTTTCTGCTGCCCCACAATTGGGCACGTGGCCTATATTTTCTTGGTTTACTGGATTGATGACATCCAGGGTTGAGTTATCATCAGCATCAACCCACTGACCGTTGATGTATGCTTTTTCTATAAATAAGTCCTGATTTTTTATTTCAAATTTCATAAATGTCGCTTGGTTTAGGCATTACCAATACTCAAAAACTTAACCCCCACTCCTAAATCTATCCATCAGTTCTGTGTCCATCCCAACCTCTCGTGCCAGATCTGTGAAAAGCTTAGCGGTAACTTTTTCTTGGCCTTTTTCTGCAGCTTCTTCTTCGGTGTTACCGATAACCATTTTTCTGAATGGCGGAGGAACATTCATTAACATTTTCATCGCATCTTTGTCCCAAGGCATATTGGTGACTGCGTCAGCGCCACGCATGGCATTTTTTGGCTGACCCAGTGTGTGCATCGTTAAATCACCTAAGGTTGTGTGGTAATAATCCGCCCGACGCTCATCTCCCATGCCAATGGGCAAGTTCATGGCACGAATACGTTCTTCTCTGCCCATGGAGACAAGCTCTTCATCAACAACAAGGGCTTCAATTTTTCCAATAACAATTCCTGTGCTCTTTTTCAGGCGTATAATTTCAGAAACCGTGCATTCGGCAATTTGAGGACACTCTTTTAAACTGGGTGGTGCCACCTTTAAAGATGGTATTTGGGTAAATTTTGTAAACTCAAGCTCATTAACACCCTCGGGGTAAAACTTAGCTGTTTCCATCATGTCGTCTAAGTTTTCGGCACTTGGGCAATTCACCACAAACTCGCCAGTGTCACAAATATTTACAAATGAGTGTGAATCTTGTCGAAAACCAACTAAGAGAGAAGGATTTTTTGTCATCACATCGTATTGCATTATGTGAGAATATGGCCCAGCATTAACCGTGCCTTTTTTATCAAGAGTTGTGATGATGGTTATTAGTTTCGGCCACAACCATATGTCCGAGTACCAAAATGGCCTAATCTTGATTTCTTTTTTCATAGTATTTCCTATTTTTGCCGACTGATTTTCGGAGCAAAGTCGTCGGCATTCAATCTCTTTATATAATCTTTGTAAGACTTCATAGCCTGATGCCCAAACATCCAAATAATGGGTAAGTTTGCAATCAGACACAAACCAGTGCCGAGATTTGCAAACATATTGAGTTCCGCATCTGTTTTAATCCATCCCAGCGCGCCAATTACGACGCATATACAAAAAACAATTTTATAGAGTATTACGCCTTTTTGACCTATCAAATAAACAACACCTTTTTCACCATAATAACTCCAAGAAATCATAGTAGAGATTGCAAACAACCATGAGGCAAGGGTTACAAGCCATTTTCCTAGTCCTGGGATTACTTTATCGAATGCTGCTGCAGTCAATGTGGCACCAACATAATCAAGATATATACCATTATCGGTTGCCATTGGTTTTTCATTGGATTTGATTTCTGACCAGGTCACCACAACCTCATTGGCACTGTTGGAAGTGACCGAACCATATACTTTATTCAGGTTGTTTCCTGTCTCTCCGTTGTCCTTGCCTTGGTAAATCATAAAGACACTTTGTCCTTCTTCCAAATTACTAATTTTGGGATCGTTTGTATCTGTAGCCCATGTATTTTCTGTTAGCTGAGTGAATTCTATTTGCTCAACAGTCAATTCGGCTGGTCTATTCCAGATTCCTGTAACCAAGATAACCAGTGCACTCATAGTACAAACCACAATCGTATCAATAAAAGGCTCCAGACCTGCGACAATCCCTTCCCTGATTGGTTCATCAGTTTTGGCAGCTGAATGGGCAACTGGCGAAGACCCTTGCCCCGCTTCATTTGAAAACAAAGCCCTCTGCATACCATACATAAAGGCGTAACCAGCTGTTCCACCAATAAATGCATTGCTGGACTCCAAGGATGAGAAAGCTGAGGTAACAATCAGAGCAAGCATTGCTGGGATTTGATCAAAATGGAAAGCAAGAACAACAAAGCAGGCAAGAATATAAAGAATAAGCATGAAGGGCACAAGTTTTGAGGCTACAGCACCAATTCTTTTGATGCCACCAATGATCACAGCACCAACCAGAATAGCAAGAATCAGTCCCGTCACATAACCGGGCACATTAAAATAAGATTCTGTTAATTCAGCAACATTCCATGTTTGAAATAAATTTCCTGCTGTGATCGTTGAACAAATCAATGCAATACAAAAAACTCCACCAATGAGTTTTCCAAAGAAAAAGATTGGTTTAGATTTTCCTTCGATATTTTTATCAACGACCCACATGGGTCCGCCATTTGGATTTTCAGGATCAGAGGTGTCTCTGTGTAGCATTGCCAGCGAAACCTCAGTCAGTTTGATTCCCATTCCAAGAAAACCTACCACCCACATCCAAAATACAGCACCGGGCCCACCCAGTGAAATTGCGAGAGCTACACCGCCAATATTACCCAAACCGACGGTTGCAGATAAAGCTGCAGAAAGAGCTTGGAAATGGGTAATTGCACCTGGGTCTCCGGCTTTGTCATAATCCCCACGAATGGCTTTAAAACCATGCGTTAGAGCATAATATTGTGAGAAGCCACTCCAAAACGTAAACACAACTCCTGTGAACAGTAATGTGTAAAGTACTGGGCTACTCCACAAAACGGCGTTAAGGGCTTCAACCCAAGCAGTAAAATTATTCATATAATCCCTTTAATTTAATGGCTATACCACAGAATTGAGGTACATATTAGAACCTAGATCCTCTTTTCAGATCAAGCAAAACGTTTTATATCACACATCTCCTAAAGAAAAATATTTAAAAAATTGATAAGATAGTCCCGAATTTAGAATTCTGATGACTTTTTTCCAGAGCATCAATGAGGGTGGAGTTCAATAGTTCACACGTGGTTTTTTACACACCCACAAATCGCCAAGGATTAATATGTACTTTAAGCCAAAAGAGCAAGTTGGTTTGTATAACAGTGCTTTTGAGAAAGACAGCTGTGGAGTAGGTTTTGTTGCTCACATTGAAGGCAAGCCCAGCAGGGGCATTGTCACCGATGCTGCAATCATATTGAAGAATATGGATCACAGAGAAGCACGAGGGGCTGAAGAAAATACAGGAGATGGTGCGGGCATTCTGACTGGCATGCCAGACTCGTTCTTCAGGCGGGTTGCACTTAATGAGTTTGGTGCCGAATTGCCTGCAGTTGGAAAATTTGCAGTGGGAGTTCTTTTTCTGCCAAAAGACGAAGCTCAGAGGAAGTATTGTAAAAATATTATTGAAAAATTTTGTAACACTGAAAAGCAAACAATCATTGGCTGGCGAACACTGCCTATAAGACCTAATAAATCAGATATAGGCCAATCTGCCATAGCCACCATGCCGCATTTGGAACAATTATTCATTGCAGCTGAGGAAGAGATTAGCCAAGAGGAGTTTGAAAGAAAATTGTATGTCATTCGCAAGAGAGCAAGCAATTTCTTAAGGCAGGATCCAAAAATAGGCAAAGAAGAACTTTTTTATATTTGTAGTCTCTCTTCCAAAACGATTGTTTACAAAGGAATGCTGACTTGCAATCAGTTGTTTGCTTATTTTTCAGATTTACAAGACGATGATTACAAATCCCATATGGCAATGGTTCACTCACGCTTTTCAACCAACACCTTCCCCAGTTGGGATCGGGCTATGCCTAACCGTTGTATGTCACACAATGGAGAGATCAATACAATTAAAGGAAATATCAACTGGATGAGGGCAAGAGAAGGCTCGTTGGCATCTAGTTTGTATGGTGATTCAATCACAACACTGTTTCCAATTATTGAAGCCAATTGCTCCGACTCTGGGAATTTTGATAATGTTCTGGAGTTTTTGTCTCTGAGTGGGAGGTCCTTGCAAGAAAGCATCTTGATGATGATTCCTGAAGCTTGGCAGAATAAAAAAAATATTGACCCAACCCGCAAAGCTTTTTACGAATATCAATCAATGATGATGGAGCCCTGGGATGGTCCAGCTTCCATTACTTTTACCAATGGAGATTTAATTGGTGCAGTTCTTGATAGAAATGGATTGAGACCAAGTCGGTATTATGTGACTACTGATCAACGAGTCATTATGGCCAGCGAAGCAGGAGTTTTGCCTATAGAGAATAAGAATATTGTTTCCAAGGGTAGGCTTGAACCGGGCAAAATCTTTATGCTTGATTTTAAACAAGGGAAACTGCTTTCTGACGAAGAAGTTAAAAATAATTTAATTCATTCTCAGCCATACCAAGACTGGGTAGAGAATTATCGACTTAAACTTAGTGAAATTACTAACTATGATCAACCCGAAAACTATGAAGAGGCGGAGTTGCTTGCCAGAATGTGTTCTTTTGGTTACACCACTGAAACTTTAGAATTTATGTTGATGCCCATGGTTCATGATTTGCGTGATCCTTTAGGTTCTATGGGTGACGATTCAGCGTTGGCTGTTTTAAGTGACAAACCAAGAATGCTCTACGATTATTTCAAGCAACTTTTTGCTCAAGTGTCCAATCCAGCCATCGACTCCATCAGAGAAAAAATCATTATGTCTCTGAAATGCTACATTGGACCTGAACAAAATCTGCTAGCAATTACAAAAGATCATGCCAAGCGTTTGTTGATCGAAAATCCTATCCTTACCAACGATGAACTATTGGGCATCAAAAATCTTAATCAAAGAGGCTGGAAAACAGAAGTGATCGATATTACTTTTGATGTGGGCTCTGATTCAACAGAAAATTTGCAGCAGAGCCTAGATCGAATCTGTAAGCTGGCTGAGCAGGCTATCGTAAATGAGTCAAATTTGATTATACTTACCGATAGGGCATCTAATGAAAATAGGGCTGCTATCAGTAGTTTAATGGCTTGTGGAGCAGTCCATCATCATTTAGTTAATATTGCACAGCGTACTCAAATAGGTATCGTTTTGGAAACAGGCGAAGCCAGAGAAGTGCATCATTTTTGTACACTTTTCGGTTATGGAGCGGATGCTATTAATCCCTATTTGGCTTATGAGGCCCTCATCCAAGCAAGAAACAAAGGTTACATTCAACACTCTCATCAACACCGAGGTCCTGAAAACAGGATACCACTCACCGATGAAAAATCTGTAATCGATGCTTACCGACAAGCATCAGTTAAAGGCATTCTGAAAATCATGGGGAAGATGGGTATTTCAACTTTGCAGTCCTATAAAGGTGCACAGATTTTCGAAGCCGTGGGCTTGGATGAGGAAATAATTGAGAAGTGTTTCCAAGGAACTGCCAGCAGAATTGCAGGCATTGGCTTTTCTGTATTAGAGGAGGAGATTATCAAAAGACATAACTTGGCATGGCTACAGACCCAACCAAACGGTTCCCAGGTGTTGCCAAATCCAGGCAATTTTCACTGGCGTAATTCTGGAGAAAAACATGCTTGGGATCCTGAGATAGTTTGGTCTTTGCAATATGCTTCTAGAATCAATGATGCAGGCGTGTACAAGAAATTCTCGGAACGTGCAAATGCTCAGAATAAAGAGTCTTGCACACTCCGTGGGCTCCTTTGCTTTAAAACCAATAGACAATCTTTGGAGCTAAAAGAAGTAGAGCCCGCAAGTGAAATTGTTAAACGTTTTTCCACCGGCGCTATGAGCTTTGGTTCTATTTCATCAGAAACACATGAAACCTTGGCGATTGCCATGAATCGAATAGGCGGAAAAAGCAACAGTGGTGAAGGGGGCGAGGACTCTGAGCGCTATAACCCAATGGCAAATGGTGATTCAAAATCTTCAGCGATCAAGCAAATAGCTTCTGGGCGCTTTGGGGTCACTTCTACCTATATTGCCAATGCAAAGCAGCTGCAAATTAAAATTGCTCAAGGAGCTAAGCCCGGCGAGGGTGGTGAACTTCCGGGCAGAAAAGTAGATCATAAAATAGCCACCATTCGATATTCAACTCCTGGTGTTGGGCTAATAAGCCCACCTCCACACCATGATATTTATTCAATCGAGGATTTATCCCAACTGATTTTTGATTTAAAAAATGCCAATCCAGACGCAGAGGTGAGTGTTAAGTTGGTTTCAGAGGTGGGTGTTGGAACAATTGCGGCTGGTGTAACAAAAGCACATGCTGATCATATTGTAATTTCTGGAGATGTTGGTGGTACCGGAGCTTCACCTTTGACAAGCATCAAACATGCAGGACTCCCATGGGAGCTAGGCATAGCAGAAACACATCAGACATTGGTGCTGAATGATTTGAGAAGCCGAGTTAAATTGCAAACCGACGGTGGTATTAAAACTGGAAGAGATGTCGTAATTGCAGGTTTGTTGGGTGCTGAAGAAATAGGATTTTCGACAGCGCCATTGATTACTTTGGGTTGCATTATGATGAGGAAATGCCATTTGAATACTTGCCCTGTTGGAATTGCAACCCAAGACCCACTGCTACGGGAAAAATTTACCGGGCAACCTGAGCATTTAATCAATTATTTGTTTATGGTTGCTGAGGAAGCAAGAAACATTATGGCCAATCTTGGATTCAAAAAGTTTGATGAGTTGATTGGAAGAACAGATGTTTTAGAGACTAATACCGCCATTGATCATTGGAAAGCTGAAGGCTTGGATCTTAGTCCTCTGTTAATATCCGCCACGGAATTAAGAAGCGATGTTGAGGTTCGTCAAACAATTAAACAAGAACATGGCATCGAAAACGTTTTAGATCGTCAGTTGATTGAGAAGTGTTCACAAGCATTGAAGTCCAAAGAACAGATATCAATTGATATGCCTATTGTTAATACCAATCGAACTACAGGAGGGACAAAGTTTTGGTGCGTTTTTAACAACTGGGATTCAGTTGAAACTCACTGGTGATAGCAATGACTATTTAGGCAAGGGATTGTCGGGAGGCAGAATTGTAGTTGTTCCTCCTGAAGATCGTATTTTTAGAGCTGAGGACAATATAATAATTGGTAATGTTGCCTTGTACGGCGCTACATCAGGACATGCATTTTTTAGAGGCAAGGCGGCTGAAAGGTTTTGCGTCAGAAACAGTGGCGCTAAAGCGGTTGTTGAGGGTGTCGGCGATCATGGGTGTGAATACATGACCGGCGGCAGAGTGGTGGTCCTTGGGGATACAGGGATAAATTTTGCAGCAGGAATGTCTGGCGGAATTGCATACGTTTTAGATCAATATAAAGATTTTTTACCAAAATTAAACACTGGAATGGTTGAATTAGAACCTGTGGATGATGAGGCAAGAATTGCTGAATTGTTTCGATTAATAAAACTACACTCACATTATACAAATTCAGAGGTTGCCCAAAGTGTTCTGGATGACTGGCCAGATATCTTAAACAAATTTATTCAAGTGATGCCGATAGATTACAAACGTGTTCTTGTCGAGAGAACTGAACATAATGAGGAAATAGAGTCAATATTCGAAACGCAATGATTGAATATAAAAATACAGACCAATAGCGATGGGAAAAACTACAGGATTTATAGAGTACCCTAGACGGAAGACGCCTTGGCGTGATCCTATAGAACGCAGCTTGGATTATTATGAAATTAATGCTCCATTAGACCAAAAACAGTTAAAAATCCAAGGTGCAAGATGTATGGATTGCGGTGTGCCTTTCTGTGAATCTGACCATGGATGTCCAATTGACAATTTAATTCCTGAATGGAATGATTTTGTCTACCAAGGACGCTGGAAGGAAGCTCTTAATCGTTTATCTGAAACCAACAATTTTCCAGAGTTTACCGGTAGGACCTGCCCAGCCCCTTGTGAGGGAGCTTGTGTATTGGGAATCAATGAGTCAGCGGTAACCATTAAAAGCATTGAGAATGCAATTGTTGATGTTGGTTTCGAGAATGACTGGATTCGACCCCATAAACCATCATTTAGAACAAATAAATCAATCGCAATTGTTGGTTCTGGACCAGCAGGACTTACTGCAGCCGATCAGCTTAATAAATTAGGTCATCAGGTGACGGTGTTTGAAAGAGATGATCGTATTGGTGGTTTGTTGATGTATGGGATACCGAATATGAAATTGTCAAAAAGTGTTGTTAGTAGGCGTATAAAACTGCTTCAGGATTCCGGTATTAATTTTTATACCAATATTGATGTTGGAACTGATCTTACTGCTGACGAAATAATGAAGCAATATGATGCTGTGCTTTTAGCAACAGGAGCCACAGTGCCTAGAGATCTAGACATCCCTGGAAGAGAGCTGAAGAATGTATATTTTGCAATGGAATTTTTAACTGCACATACTAAAAGTTTGTTAAATAGCTCACTTGGTGACAATGCTTACATCGATGCAAAAGATAAGAATGTCATTGTTATAGGTGGTGGTGATACAGGCACAGATTGCATAGCTACAGCAATTCGACACGGTTGCAAAAGCTTAGTAAATATGGAGCTATTATCAAAGCCTCCGCTTGAAAGAGACATTAACAATCCGTGGCCTTTGTGGCCAAATATTTTGAGAACTGATTATGGGCATCAAGAATCAATCGAACGATTCGGCAAGGATCCACGTGAGTATGAAATTTCCAGTAATCTTTTTGTTGATGACGGTGATGGTAAAGTATCTGGGCTAAAAACTCAGTCAATAGAATGGAGTAAAAAGAATGGACAATGGAAAATGGACTTCATGCAAGGCACAGAAAAATTGTGGGAAGCTGATCTAATTTTATTGGCAATGGGATTTACCGGACCCGAAAAAAGTTTGCCAGACCAATTGGGGGTAGGTTTTAATGAAAAAGAAAACATCGATACTCCTGATGAGCGATTTTTAACCACTAGATCTGGGGTGTTCACTGCAGGCGACTGCCGAAGAGGACAGTCGCTGGTAGTTTGGGCAATCAATGAGGGCAGAGGTGCGGCAGCTGCTATAGACAAGTATCTTGAAAGCTAAAGTTTGGATCAAAGCCAAAATGGAGTTTCATATAAAGTTAGCGAAGCAATTGAAAAGCAAACTCATAAATAGAATGACCAAGAGCTAGGCCTTTTCTTTCAAATTTTGTCCGAAGACGTTTTGGTAATTGTTCTAACGCTTTAAATTCTTCATTTGATTTAAATAGGGCATGAATATCATGAGCATAATCAGCCCAGTCTGTGCAAATATGAACAATACCGTTTGGTTTTAGTTTAGATTCAATTAGTGAGATAAAATTTTCAGAAATCAAACGACGTTTATGGTGTTTTTTTTTGGGCCATGGATCTGGAAAAAAAATATTAATAACATCAAGTGACTCATTTTCAATTTGTTTTTTTAAAACATCAACTGCATCATCACAAAAAAGCCTTAAATTCTTTAGGCTATATTTGTTTGCATTCATCAGACATTGACTTATTCCCACAGGGTATACTTCGATACCAGAAAAATTTGAATAAGGATCATTTCTTGCACAATCAATTAAGTTTTCGCCGTTGCCAAAACCAATCTCAAGAACAAATTTTTGGTTTTTATTTTCGAATAATGTGCTTAAATCCAGCGGTTCTATTTCTGGGTTAACTCCATAGATAGGCCAGTAGTTGTCCCATGCTTTTTTTTGAGCAGATGTGCGTCGTCTTGAACGACGAACAAAACTTCTGATTGTGCGAAATAATTTAGGCTTCGATGAGAGTTTCACGAAGTTGATTTATAGCACTTTCTTCAATTTGCCTGACTCTTTCAATTGAAATATTGTATTGATTAGATAGGTCTTTCAGTGTGATTTTTTTCTCATTGAGCCATCGAGATTTCAAAATATTTTTACTTCGTTGATCTAAGCTGTTCATAGCAGCAGAGAGCCTTTCTGTGTTTTCAGTCAACCAATTTGATTCTTCTACCATTTCTGCAGGGTCTGCGTTCGGGCTTGGTAAATAACCAGCAGGAGCAACATAATCATCTTCCGAAGCGTTATTGCCTAGATCAAAAGCTAAATCTTTGCTGGCAAATCTTTGCTCCATCAACGTTACTTCTTTGGGCTTAACACCAAGATCTTGAGCAATAGATTCAGTTTCTTGTTTAGTGAGCCAGCCCAGATTTTTCTTTGCCTTTCTTAGATTAAAGAATAATTTTCGTTGTGCCTTCGTTGTTGCAATTTTAACCAACTTCCAATTGCTAAAAATAAACTCATGAATTTCAGCTCTTATCCAATGTACTGCGTAGGTTACTAATCTGACGCCATGTTCTGGATCAAAGCGTTTTACTGCTTTCATTAATCCCACATTGCCTTCCTGAATCAAATCAGCAAGGGGAAGACCGTAGCCGCTGTAACTTCTGGCAATATAAACAACAAACCTTAATTGAGACAATATTAATTGTCTTGCAGCATCAAGATCATTGTCCTGTTGATAAAGGAGTGCAAGCTCTTGTTCCTCTTCTTTGCTAAGTACAGGAACTTCATTGACTATATTAATATAGGCCCCTAGGCTACCCAAGGGCCCTGCTAAAACCAAGTCTTTGTTCAATGTTAATTCGTTAGCCATAATTTCTTATATTTCGGATAATTTTAGCACTCTCATGACAAGAGTGCTAAATATTATTGATTATTGTTATAAAAGTGTATAAATATCAATAGATTATGAAATAAAATAAAGCTAAGATTAGCTTGAATTTAAGTCAAAGTATGCGCATTTTTTAGGTAGATAATTTATGACAGTCAAAGGAAAAATTAGAATTATTGGTGGTCGCTATCGTGGCAGAAAGATTTCGGTAGTGCATCAAGAGATAAGACCAACCAGCGATCGGGTCAGGGAAACTTTATTCAATTGGTTAAATCCCAAACTTGCTAATAAATCTTGTTTGGATCTATTTGCAGGCACCGGTATTTTGGGTATTGAGGCATTGTCTAGAGGAGCGAGAAAAGTGGTTTTTGTTGATCATCAGCAAGATATTGTTTCAGAGATCAAGAATCAGGTAACTACGTTGCAGCTTAAGAATGCTTCAGTGATATTCTCTGCTTCATTGAGTTATTTAGAAAATTCTAAACATTTGGATCCTTTTGATATTATGTTTTTG
>LUMJ01000384.1_pt2 | contig 21256 bp, 20 predicted proteins | sample 729631 | NCBI WGS metagenome assembly LUMJ01 (sample SAMN03860266, study PRJNA289734) | marine metagenome | biome: seawater column; feature: ocean; material: water; isolation source: Red Sea water column Station 22 - depth 500m | place: Saudi Arabia: Red Sea | collected 2011-10-15 | depth 500 m
GGCATATCCATGGAAGAAATGATGGTACCAATTTTTATAATGGATCCAAAATGAACGAATACGAATTTCATTCTGTAGAAGAAACGCAGCAATTCGCTGAAGGATTTGCACAGCAGCTGCTACTCGGATCAGTGGTGGGATTAATTGGAAATCTGGGAACAGGAAAAACCACCTTCACTCAGGGATTTGCAAAAGGATTGGGCATTGATGATCATGTCATTTCACCCACATTTAAATTGGTGAGTGAATACGATGGTATCGATTCATCCCTCTATCACATCGACTGTTATCGGTTGGATCATCCTGATGAATTTTTAAATATTGGCGGTGAACACTTTTTGAACCCAATTGAAGGAATTACACTCATCGAGTGGGCAGATCGGATCGAACCCTTATGGTCAGACGATTGGATTTTTTTACATTTTGATCGCATTGAATCAAAACCGGATACTAGAACGCTAAAAATTTCTGGAATAGAATTATGAATATTTTAGGAATTGAAACGGCAACAGATTGGTGTGGTGTAGCCCTGATTCAAGATGGTGAATGCACGGCAAAAATAGAAGAACGTATTCCGAGGCAGCATGCAGAAAAATTACCCCTTTTCTATGAGGAACTGAGTGCCAAATCCAATATAGATGAGATTCAAATGGATGCGGTTGCCGTTTCAATCGGTCCCGGTTCATTCACAGGGTTGCGTGTAGGGTTGGGATTTGCAAAGGGATTGGCTTTTGCAAAAGATTTACCCATTATTCCCGTCCCAACACTACAGGTGATAGCCGCCAATAGTGAATTGGAGGAACAGGATTTTTCAGTATTATTATACTCTCATCGTGATGTGGTATATAAACAAAAATATGCCGGTGGAGATCCAATATCCGCAGAAGAAGTGACAATGTGGGGTGACATAGAGCATTCCGGGTTATGTATTCATTATGGATGCGGAAAACTGATGGATAAAGAAAATTATTCATCCGTACCACCCAGTGCTAGAATGACCGGATTATTGGGGGAAAAACACTACGATGAATGGGTCGTAACCCAACCTTATGATTTGGTTCCCAACTATATTTCTCCATTTGAATTAGGCCAGAAAAAGTGAAAATCCGAAGAGCAATTCTGGCAGACTTAGATATGATTGTTGAAATGGAGAACAGAATTTTTAAAAATCCATGGGCAAACGGATCCATTGGTGTTGAATTGGCTCGAAAACAAAATTCATTAAATCTGATTGCAGAACTTGATGGCAAACCCATGGGATATTTTTTCGCCCATTTGGTAGAAAATGAAGCCCACATCCTCAATATAGCTTTGGATGTACCTTTTCAAAACAAAGGGTATGGAAAGCAATTTCTAAAAAAAATATTGGATGAATATCTCCAATATGCGGACGTGTTTTTAGAAGTAAAACGCTCTAATTTCCCCGCTATAAATTTATATCTTCATTTTGGTTTTGAAGAGATTGATATTCGTGAAGAATATTATTCTGACGGTGAAGATGCAGTCATCATGGTTAAAAAAGTGAAAGTGCATGGCCTGGTTCCGTCGTAAAGACAAAAATATTGCCGACCTGGAAAAGAAAGACATTCCCAGCGGTCTGTGGATTAAATGCCCATCCTGTTCAGAAATCCAGTATAAACCGGAATTGGACAAAAATCACTCTGTTTGCCGCCATTGTGATCACCATTTTCGGGTTCCACCGAATATTTACCGTGACATCATTTTAGATGAAGATAATGCAGAGAATTTATTTTCAAATGTGAAATCTGCTGATCCCCTGAAATTCAAAGCAGGGAAAAAATATACAGATCAATTGGATGAGGCCATGTCTAAAACAAACCAGAATGATGCGGTCAATTGTTATTCGGGTAATATTCATGGGCAAGCCATCATACTGGGTGTAATGAATTTTGGATTTATTGGGGGCAGTATGGGGTCTGTGGTTGGTGAATTGATATCTCGCTGCATAGATTTAGCTAGAGAAAAGAAATTACCATTCATTTTGGTATGTGCCTCAGGCGGTGCACGGATGCAAGAATCTGCATTATCATTAATGCAGTTGGCCAAGACCAGTTCAAAGCTTGCACGATTTCAAGAAGAAGGCGGTCTCTATATTCCTATTCTAACGGACCCAACAACCGGTGGTGTTACGGCCAGTTTTGGTATGCTCGGCGATATTATTTTAGCTGAACCAGGTGCTCTCATTGGTTTTGCCGGTCCAAGGGTTATAAAACAAACTATAGGGGAAGATTTACCAGAAGGATTTCAGCGGGCTGAATTTTTACAGGATAAAGGATTTATCGATCATATTGTTCCTCGTGAGAATATGAAAGCGGTTCTTTCCAAAATGATCGGGTTATTAACTTCATGAGCCAACCATCCATTTTAATTTCTAACGATGATGGCATTTATTCAGACGGTATTTATGCCCTCTGGGAATCCATGTCGGAAATTGGAGACACCATTGTGGTTGCACCCAATACTGAAAAAAGTGCCGTGGGCCACGCCATCACATTGTCGGATCCGATTCGAATTGAAGAGGTAAGTCGATCAGGCGATTTTACAGGATATGCCGTCAATGGAACGCCAGCGGACTCTGTTAAAATTGGTGTGAAAGCCATTATGAATTCAAAGCCGGATATTATCATTTCTGGAATTAATCATGGGGCAAATGTGGGCCAGAGTTTACTGTATTCAGGAACAATTTCTGCAGCAACCGAAGGTACATTTTTAGGCATACCATCGATTGCAATTAGTTTAGATGCTCTTAGAGATTGTGATTTCACTACTGCAAAAGCGGTGGCAAAAACAGTGGTGAATACAGTTCTCAATAATGGTTTACCGAAAGATACCCTGTTGAATGTAAATGTTCCTAAGGATCGTAAAAACGGAATACGGGGCTATCAAGTCACCCATCAAGGGTCAATATATTTCAAGGATCATTTTGAGAAACGGGAAGATCCACGGGGACGATTATATTATTGGATGACCGGTGATATCAAAGATCCAGATACCGATTTGAAGTCCGATGGTGTGGCACTGAAAGAAGGCTATGTAAGTGTTACACCCCTTCAGCTTCAGATGACAAATATGGATTTTACGCATGAATTGAATGAATGGAGTTTTGATTGAGCACATACCATAAAGGGGGTGTGCTCATTCTTGATTTTGGGTCCCAATATACCCAATTGATTGCTCGCCGAGTGAGAGAACACAAGGTCTTTTCTGAAATATTACCTCCTGAAACCGCATTAGAAGACATTTTAACAAGATCACCATCAGCTTTAATTCTATCCGGTGGTCCATCCAGTGTATTTGGGGATGAAGCACCTGACTTTGATCAAGCGATCCTCAACACGTCGATTCCCATTTTGGGCATTTGCTATGGATTACAATTATTGGCCCATCACCATGGGGGATTGGTAGAGTCAACCGGAAGTGGGGAATATGGATCTGCCGAAATCCAAATTGACTCACATGATGGTTTATTTACAGGTGCATCCAATTGTTCACAAGTTTGGATGAGCCATATGGATCGGGTAACCCAATTGCCCAATGGATGGCATACCCTTGCCCATTCCTCGAATGGCGTGATTGCGGCCATGGCCAATTCAGACCAATCGAGAGTGGCCACACAATTTCACCCTGAAGTGGTACATACAGAAGAGGGCGATTTATTTCTTAAAAATTTCTTATTTAATATTGCCGGGTGCAACCCCACGTGGACTGCGGGCAATTTTATCGATGAGCAAGTGGCATTAATTCGCAAACACGTTGGCGATGGTAAAGTATTGGTCGGTGTGAGCGGCGGTGTGGATTCATCAGTGGTTGCTGCATTAATGCATAAAGCCATCGGTGACAGATCTACAGCGGTATTGATTGATCATGGATTGATGCGAAAAGATGAAGCCAAAAGTTGTGTAGAGGCATTGAAAGATGGTCTTGGCGTTAACATTCATTGTTTTGATGAATCAGAATTATTTTTATCTCAATTGACAGACATAACTGATCCGGAGAAAAAACGGAAGATTATTGGGAATCAATTCATTTATTCTTTTGATCGGATTGCAGGAGAAATGGGTGAGATGAATTTTCTAGCACAAGGGACACTTTATCCTGATGTAATTGAAAGTGGTGTGAGTAAAGGCAAATCAGCCCATGTGATTAAAAGTCATCATAATGTGGGTGGACTTCCAGAAGATATGCGGTTTGAATTGGTTGAACCTCTTCGAGAATTATTCAAAGATGAGGTGCGTAATGTAGGGCGTGAATTGGGATTGCCCGAATCATTAATTGAAAGACATCCATTTCCAGGTCCAGGATTGGGAGTTCGAATTATTGGGGACATCACTCGAAAACGCATTTCTATTTTGCAGGAGGCAGATCAAATCTATATGGATATTCTTCATGAAGATGGACTTTATAATGACATTTGGCAGGCATTTTCTGTATTGATTCCTGTTCAAACTGTTGGCGTGATGGGAGACCAACGGACTTATGAAAATTTATTGGGTATAAGAGCTGTTACAAGTACAGATGGTATGACAGCAGATTGGTTTCGGATGCCATCCAAAACATTGACAAAAATATCTAACCGTATTGTAAATTCTGTCCGAGGTATAAATAGAGTGGTATACGACATCACATCAAAACCACCAGGCACTATTGAATGGGAATAAGGTTTAATTCCTATTTAAAAAAGTGATTTAACTCACAAACAATATTAATAATTACTGATAAATTTTCACTATGTGTGGTATAGTAGGATACTACGGTAATAAAGATGCCGTCCCCATTTTATTAGATGGACTAAAGCGTCTGGAATATAGAGGATATGATTCAGCTGGGATTTCTGTTATGGGATCTACAGGGATTGAGTCCGTTAAAAAAGCAGGTAAGGTTAAAGAATTAGACCGATTGGTCGATGATTCTGTTATTAATGGATCCATTGGGATGGGTCATACCCGATGGGCAACCCATGGTGAACCCAATGATAAAAATGCCCATCCCCATATTGATGATACAGGAAAAATTTCCCTAATTCATAATGGTATAATTGAGAATTATTCCTCAATAAAATCATATCTCGAAAAGAAGGGACGAACCTTTAAAAGCGATACGGATACTGAAACTCTCGTTCAATTAATATCAGATATTTATTATGAAGATGGACTCTCATTCGAACAAGCAGTTACAGTGGCATTGAGTAGAGTTGTAGGTACCTATGGTATAGTTGCATTTTGCTTTGATGAACCTGATAAACTTGTTGCAGCAAGGCATGGAAGTCCCCTTGTCTTAGGTATTGGTAAAAATGAATATTTCATTGCCAGTGACGCCTCTCCTATTGTGGATCATACGCGGAATGTTGTCTATTTGGATGAAGGTGAAATGGTAACAATTACCCAGGATGGTCATGAGATCCGAACTATTAAAGATGATACCATTATAAATAAAGCAATAACTGAGATTGATTTTTCAATAGAAGAAATAGAAAAGGGCGAATATCCCCACCATATGCTCAAGGAGATTCATGAGCAGGTTCACACAATCACTGATACCATGCGTGGCAGAATCGATCCCGATGATGGAATGGCCCATTTGGGTGGTATTCAGGAACATATGGATCGCATCCAAAAAGCGCATCGAATTTATATTACCGCTTGCGGCACATCATGGCACGCAGGACTCATGGGTAAATATCTATTGGAAGAATATGCTGGCATCCCTGTTCATGTAGAATATGCATCTGAATTTCGATACCGCGACCCCATTGTAGACAGTCGAACGGTGATTATTGCCATTTCTCAATCGGGTGAAACTGCAGACACGTTGGCAGCAATTAAAAAAGCCAAGGCGAATGGTGCTCTTACAGTAGGTATATGCAATGTAGTTGGTTCATCCATAGCACGAGAGACGGATTGTGGGATTTATACCCATGCGGGTCCTGAAATTGGAGTCGCATCCACCAAAGCTTTTACGGCTCAGGTTACAGTAATGTTTTTACTTTCTCTTTGTTTCGGGCGGAAAAATGGTATTTCTACTATTATTGGACAAAAATTTGCCAATGCTCTCTTGAACATTGGAGATCAGGTTCAAGACGTCTTGAATAGTTCTGAAGATATTTTGGAAGTGGCCAAATTAACAGTGGAAGCCGATAACTATCTCTATCTTGGTCGCGGGATGAATTTCCCCGTAGCATTGGAGGGGGCATTGAAGCTGAAAGAAATTTCTTATATTCATGCAGAAGGCTATCCGGCAGCAGAGATGAAACATGGCCCTATCGCATTGATTGATGAAAAAATGCCCGTGGTTTTTTTAGCTCCTCATGATAAAACATATGAAAAAATACTCTCCAATATTCAAGAGGTAAAGGCGAGAAAAGGTGTAGTGATTACGGTTACAGATAAACGGACAAAAGATTTGGCCGCCCTTTCTGATTATATGATTGATGTGCCATCCTCCCACCCAAAAGTATTTCCCATTTTGGCATCCATTGCCTTGCAATTGTTGGCTTACCATTTGGCCGTACTTCGTGATTGTGATGTGGACCAACCTCGAAATTTGGCAAAATCGGTGACAGTCGAATAAACCTAATAATATGATGACTCCCATAGATTTTAATTCTCAATAAACACCATGGTTTTTTTGGCCATATTTGATATAAAGATAACTCAACCATTTACGTCCTGACATCAAAATCCCTTTCTTAGTAGGTGTTCTTAAGGAGGGGGCTGGATTAAATTCTATCGTGAAAAGAACACCCTTTATTACGATAATACTCACTTTAACAACCCTGTCCATGCAGTGGATGTTGGCCCAGGAGCCTGCGCCTATCCAGGCCGGTGTGGCCCCTCATGAGGGCATTTATGCTCCGGGGGTCGATGCAGTTCACTACGATGTGGAAATCGGTGTGGGGAAGGCAGCAGATTGGGTTGGAGGGCGGGTGACTATCAAAGTGGCGGTTGAAACGGATGCACCAATTCTGCCATTAGATTTTACAGGCATGAATGTGAATAGTGTTTTGGTTAAGGGTAATCCTAATCCTTTTGATTATAAAAATGGTGTGATCAAAATTCCACTTTCAACTGCCAAAAAGGGTGATACAGTATCCGTTTCTATTTCATATAGCGGTACCCCAGATGACGGTCTAATTATAGGTGATAATGTCCATGGAAATCCGTCAGTTTTTGTGGATAACTGGCCAAACCGCACACGTTTTTGGCTCCCATCCATTGCCCATCCTGAAGATAAAGCCACAGTGAATTATACGATTCACGCTCCAAAAGAATGGAAAGTTATCGCTAATGGATATCAGACTCATCCACCAAGAAAAACAAGCAAAAATGCCATCGGCCCGAAAGGGGAAAGGCTGACATGGAATTGGGAAGTAACAGTTCCCATTTCATCATATAATATGGTGATTGGTGCAGCAGATATGAAAATCCAGACGGTTGGTTTGGCAGGATGCGGAGATGCACCTGCATCCCAAAGAGAAGATGGCTGTGTAGAAGTAACCTATTGGGTGTATCCAGAGGATGTAGAGAATGCAAAGCCTTCATTTGCCAGAGCAGCAGACATGGTGGATTATTTTACCAATTTGATTGGTCCCTTTCCATTTGAAAAACTGGCCAATGTTCAATCCTCCACACGCTACGGCGGTATGGAAAATGCATCAGCTATATTTTACTCTGAGAATGCTATCGCTAATGGGAGAAATATTGAAGGAACAGTTTCTCATGAAATTGCCCACCAGTGGTTTGGGGATGCTGTTACGGAGTCCAATTGGTACCACCTTTGGTTGTCTGAAGGGTTCGCTACCTATTTCGGCGCCCTTTATTTTGAATATGCAGATGGTATTAAAGATTTTAGAAAGCGGATGGAAAGCAGTCGCAAACGGGTGGTGAAATCAAAGGTGACAAATCGGCCCATTATTGATACAGAAGTAACGGATTTATTTAAATTGTTAAATTCCAATAATTACCCAAAAGGAGGATGGGTCCTTCATATGCTTCGTGGAATCCTTGGGGATGATATCTTTTTTAAAGGCATTCGATCTTATTATAATCAATATACCCACGAGGCTGTGCTGACCAAAGATTTTCAGGCATCCATGGAGGCCGCTGCAGGCGAATCATTGGGTTGGTTTTTTGATCAATGGACCATGAAACCGGGATTTCCGCATTTATCCTACGAAGAAAAATGGGTGCCAACATCAGGAACAAAGGGCTTATTATCCCTTACAATTCGACAAACACAAAAAGAGGAATGGCCCATTTTTAGAATTCCAACAGAAGTATGTTGGGACGACAACTGCAAATCAATTATGATTGACAAACGAACACAAACATATTCATTTGAATTTGATGCAAAACCGAAATTATCAGCATTAATCGATCCGGATGGGTGGGTATTAAAAGAAATCCAATGAGAAATCCAAACTTCCAGCGAATCCTGTTCGTCTTCCTGATTATGGCCAATCTTTATGGGCAAAATTGGATTCAATCTCAGATTTATGATAGACAATTGAAACAGGCCACATCCAATTATAATGAGGGGCGGTATGCCACCAGCGAAGCCATTTTAAATAAATTATTATCGAATGAATCGGGAGAATTCGAAGAGCCGGCTTTGCTTTTACTTTTGAAATCTCAAGTGGCATTAGACCAATATCAAAAAGCGCGAGAAACATCGAAACGAATTTTTTCTACATACCCTCAAAGTCCATTTTTAATGTATGTGATGGAATCTCTCGGCGATCTTTATGTGAATGAAGTCAATTACGAATCGGCATACCGTATGTATCATCGTTCCAAAAGTTTGTCAGATTCAGAATCGCATGATATAACCATTGACAACAAATTATTGAATTTAATCCAAATTCGATTGCCTGAATCTCTGATGAATGAATTGTTAACATTAGAGACGGATCCACAATCGAGAAATATTCATCTGTTGGCCAGGGCCAACGCAGAAATATTAAATGGCCGGCCGGATGATGGCGCTATGACATTAAGCCAAATTGATCCATTGTCTCTTTCTAATACCTATGCCATGTTTTTTGAAACGCTGCTCCGCGCATCATATGAACCACCCTCTCCGGTATTAATGGTTGGGGTTGTATTGCCCCTTACCGGTGATCAAGGTAAACAGGGTGATGCATTCATGGCTGGATTCTACGATGGCGAAAAATCAAATGAAGAATCCCTCCAACGCTTATCCATTTTAGCCCAAGATAGCCGTAGTAATAACCTTCAAGCCATTTTGGAAGCACGAAACTTGGAAAAGATGAACCAGATTAAAGCATTAATCTGTCCATTGGATGGTCAATCGGCTTTAGCGGTCACAAGTGCATTGAGCGCCACGGATATTCCGATTTTACTCACCAACCGTCAGCAGCATGACTTAAGTGAAGTGAATGGGAAGAGTTTCCATATCAATTCGACTCTGGCCATGGCCGGGAAGAAGGCAGCACAATACGCAGTGACGACGCTGGGGTTAGATAGCATTGCTGTTATTGCACCCGCGGATCAAGATGGCGAAATCCAAACGGATGCATTTATTAAAGAGGTGGATCGGTTGGGCGCCAATGTGGTGGCCACGGAGTGGTATTCCGGTGAGCCAAAAAATTTGAGACGTCAATTTAAGTTTATTAGAAAAGTAGCATTTGATCTTTTACCCAAAGAAGAATCATTCGATGAAGCACTGGGTATGGATATTGATAGTTTGGATGCCTTATTTGATATTTCAGCGGAAGATTTCTTCGATTTGCCAAAGCCAAAGAAGAAAAAAATGTCTTCTTCTGATTCATCCAAAGTTGTGCTGAGCACGATTCAGGGGATATATCTTCCGATAAACGAGAATGATTTGGCTTTTATTGGCCCGCAAATTCCAATGTATAATCTGGATACGAAAGTGATTGGGAATGAAAACTGGCAAAATATTTCCACGCTGCAAAAAGAAAATATCGGCCCCCATTTACAAGGATTATCCATCCTAACAAACTTTTATATATCGGAAATAGATCCTCTACAATACGATGGTGATGAAATGGATGCATATTACCGCGGATTAAATACGGCTAAACTTTTGCACAGCATGAATATGGAAAATCAATCCAGGCAATCGCTAAGTCAGGCCATTGAACAATTTGATTTCCATTTGGGCGATGGCTTTTATTATGCCCCTGCATCTACGAATAAAAATGTTAATGCAGCTTTCCAAGTCCTTGAATTTGACGGAGATGGATTTGTGCATCGAGGTGTATTCCAGGGAGATTCTCTCCGATTGGTTATTCCTCAAAACCCTTAGCGCATATTGTGAATTATATCGATTATTCTGATTTTTTTGGTGTGGAGGGCTTTCATGCTTTCATGTCTAATCGTGACCAGGATTTTGCTATTTTAGAGCATAGAAAATGCTTTGTCGATGCATTGGGATTAAATCGGTCCCAATTGGTTATTCCTCAGCAAGTACATTCAAACGAAGTGGTCAGGGTGAGTGGCTCATGTACTTTGCCCGGTACAGATGGTACCATTGCTCAAGAAAAAGACGTTGTGCTCAGTATCCAAGTGGCGGATTGTATTCCACTATTTTTATTAAATACCGCTTCTCACACCTTTGGATTAATTCATTCCGGCTGGCGGGGTACCCAATTGAAAATTGGTCCCATCGCTTTACAGGAGATGGTTCATGATCAGCCAGGCGCAGTGCGGGCAGTGATTGGGCCTTCTATTGGTCAATGCTGTTTTGAGGTCGGTCCTGAAGTGGCCGATGTATTTGATTCTTCCCGGTCCATTCCTGGAAATGGTGACCGTCATATGCTGGATTTAAAGTCCGTTGTGAAAGACCAACTCATTGAGGCAGGCTTAGCAAACAATAATATTCTTGTAGATAATCAATGCACATTTTGTGAAAAAGATAAATATTTTTCTTATCGGAGAGATGGGGATAAGGCAGGCCGTATGGTGGCGATTGCAGGTTGGTCAGAGACATCCTTTTGATTCAGTTCTTACCCTGATAAATTCTTCCCGGAATTATTAATTAGAAATGACATTAATCGACGCCATTATGCTCGGAGCCCTTCAAGGTATTACCGAATTTCTACCAATTAGCAGTTCTGGCCATTTGGTCTTGGGGCAGGCCCTACTTGGGATTGAAATCCCTGGGAATGCATTTGAAGTGGTGACCCATTTAGGTACACTGCTCAGCGTGTTTTGTATATTCTGGAAAGATATTTTTTCATTGATCACCAGCATCAATCAAAAAGAATCCCAAAAATATATTTTATATATTTTGATGGGAACTTTGCCCGCAGTCATTTTTGGATTGAGTGCCAAAACAACCATCGCCAATATATTTGATTCGGTTCAATTGGTGTCAGGGGCACTCATTTTTACAGGATTGGTGCTATTTTTTTCCAAACGATTGAAATCAGGATCAAACCCCATATCCTTGAAAAGTAGCATCATCATTGGATTGGCACAGGCCGTTGCGATTATCCCGGGCATTTCACGATCAGGAATGACCATAACTACAGCGATGGCTTTAGGTACCTCCGGAAAAGGGGCAGCTAAATTCTCATTTTTATTAGCCATTCCCGCCATTTCTGGCGCAGGATTTTTAACTGCGTTGGATACGTCATTTTCCGCAATCTCTATTCCATTTATATCTTTGTTCGCCGCTTTTCTCAGCGCATTTATTGTGGGGTATGTTTCACTGAAATGGCTATTGGGAATGCTAGAAAGCGGTCGATTCCATTTATTTGGATACTATTGTATTTTCGTAGGTCTTATGACGATGATCGCGATGTAGTTATGGCTCGATTTAAATTAAAACTCACCCCATTTGACCATGCCCTTGATGGATTAAAATCAGACCATTTGGCATCCGTTTATTTTTTAATGGGAGAAGATCAATTCCTCCAGCAATGGTTTGTACAAAAAGTCACGAAAGCCATGTTTAGAGAGGATCCTGCTGAAAAGATGGTTCTTTTGCCCGATGAGTTGGGTTCGAAAGAAATAATTGATCACTTAAATGCAACAGACCTGTTTAATGCAAAAAAGTTATTTATTCTTAGAAATCCCAATGGGCTTAAAGGCAAAGCCCGGGATGAACTTGTTGATTATTGTAATGCACCAAACACAGGTAATACATTGATATTGGTTCATGATGAATATGGGGCAAAAAATAAAATGATGGAAGCCTTGGCAACTGCAGTGAATCCAATATCTTGCGCCACACCCTTTTCCAACGAAATGGTTAAATGGGCCAATGGATTCTTTAAAGAGAATGGTGTTTCAACCGTACCCAAATCAATGATTGATAATATGATAGAACTTGCGGGGGATTCACTCAATCATTTAAAAAATGAAATTCCTTTTAATTGTTGGGCTGTGCACTGGTGTCACAAGATACGACTATGATCAATTTACTTTACCCTTTAACCGAGTTTTTTCAAGAACTTTTATATTTAAAAATTTCTCCGGGAACAATTCCGACCTATAAGGGTTTTACTAGACTATCACCGAGTGTGAACAGGCAATTACCCAATTATGCAAACCATTATACAAGCAAAGAGATCACCCTTGCCATCAAGCGGTTGGGGCGGATTGATGCACAATTAAAGACGTCCCGGATTCAAGATGAATCAGCCATCACCGAATTTGTCTATGCAACCATTGCCAATGGATAATCAATTCCGATATACGGATGAGGAACTCATTGCCCGATTTCAGGAGGGAGATGAACAAGCCTATGTAGAATTGGTCAATCGCTACCGGGATCGGTTAATGACATTTGTATTTCGATTTGTGAATGATATGGAACAGGCCGAAGATATTGTCCAAGACGCGTTGCTCAAACTCTATACGCATAAACACTATTATAAGAATATTGCCAAATTTTCAACGTGGATGTATACGATTGCAGGCAATCTGGCGAAGACAGAATTACGAAAGAAAAAAAGTCATAAGACTATAAACTTAAGTCAAATGGGACCTGAAGATCGGGATTATGAACTTCCGGCGGTGGAACCGGACACAGATGAAGTGGCCCAAAGTGAGTACATTGAGAAAAAAATTCAAGCGGCCATCCAACAGCTCCCTCTTCATTTCAGGACGGTAACTATCTTAAGAGATATTCAGGAACTTTCTTACGAAGAGATTAGTAAGATAGTCGATGTTCCGCTGGGTACGGTTAAATCCCGAATCAATCGAGCACGTTTACAATTACAAAAAGATTTGAAAGATTTGAAATAGGAGAATATATATCGATGGATCGTTATCAATTTGAAGATGCCATTTCAGCTTATTTGGATAATGAGTTGAATTTATCAGATCGCCAGGCATTTGAATCATTTATGAATGCTAATCCGGATGCAAAAGCATTGGTGAATGATATTCGAGCAACTATGAAAGCTATAAAAGGTATGCCAAAAGTGAAGGCATCCAGTACGTTTATGCCGAATCTCTATAAACGGATTGAGTTTGAAAAAAATCGCCCGTCTAAAAAAATTATAGAAAAACCTTCAAGAACATTATTTGGTTTCACACCATTATATGCGGGTGTCATGACCGTATTGATTGCATCTTTTATTACCGTAGGTGTGAATTTATGGCCTGATACAAACCCTAGCGGACAACAGATTCCTGCATTTACAGGGAATGTAACCAATCCACCTTCATCTCCAGCGGGGGTGCCGAATTCTAACCCAGCGCCAACATTTGTATCAAATGAAGCTGTTGCAGACACTGCGGATACCACCATCGCCAAGAAGAAAAAATTTCAGTTGAATGATAAAGTACAATTCGTGAAAGATCAGCGATAAAGTCGCTTAAAAAATAAATTCAATTAAATCCCTGTAGTTGATGTATTTCACTTCAGGGATTTTTACTTTTTACCATGGATTTCCGCCGCCAAATCACTGCTGTCGCTCTATTTTTCTTAATTCTGTATCTATTCATGATGCCGAATCAGGATGCGCTTATCTTTTCAATTCTAAAAGGTATAGCCATTGGTGGATTAGCTATGGTGTTTATTGCTTATGCTTTTCCCTCTATACTCAAATTCAATTCAGATGAAAACAATGATGAGGATAAGCAGAAAACTGCTGAATCAGAATTTGGTCTTTCCTCTGTTGTAAAATCTCATTATGAACGGCTGTTAACCCAAGTGGTAAACTTGGTGTCTGCGGTGAACCCTGCATATTCCACTGGGGTATATATGCTGGACAAAGAAGGGCAGGGCTATACGCGCCAGGATAGTTCTGAAAATGATTTGTCATCCTTTATCACAGAAAAAAACAATATTGTTGCTGAAATCATCCATCAAAATAAACCGGTAATTTTAAAGAAAAATAAACATCATGAAGGATGGGCAGAAATATTAGGAGAAAGGTCGTGGCGGGGGAGTGAAACCATTTTAGGATTCCCCATTTCTTTTTCTGGGCATATTGTGGGTGCCATGTTGGTTTTTACGGATCATTTCTCTTCCATTAATGATCAAGACATACATATCATCGAAAAATTAGGTGAAATTATCACCCATGGTATGACAGATTTGGAACAAATGGAATCCCTCATGGTTGACAATTATTTCAACTCTAGGGTAACCAATTTATTTGATCAGCTTGAGGTGAAGTCAGATCAAAGTGAATTATTTGAATCTATTCGGGGATTATGCCGGGCTTTTTTCCAATACGATAAATTGACTATTACGATGGTGGACTCTGATCAATCAACGGCCAAAATCAAATTGGTAGATGGTCTCCATGATGATGCAGATGAGGGCCAATCTTTTAATATGATCAATACCCTTCATGGGTTGGCCGTTCAAGAGAATCGTATGGTCAATTCCAACACATGGTTTGATGAATTTCCTGAAATGAATCGCTTCAATCCTAATGATCGGGATACATTTAATTTCATGTCTGTATTGAGTATACCCCTACGGTCCAATGGGGAGGCAGTTGGGGCCATATCGTTAGAGCGCTTGAAATCCAAAAAATATACAGATACGGATGCACGGCTTTTTGAGCTTTTATGCGGGACAGTCAGCAGTATTTTGAATTGGCAGCAAGAATATAATCGCGTTCACGATTCATCCATTCACGATGGATTAACGGGGTTGCTAAACCACAAAGCATTTTTGGATCGCTTTGACGAAGAGGTGAGCCGTGCTGGAAGATTCAACCATATGTTAGGGCTGGTTATTCTTGATTTGGATAAATTCAAATCCATTAATGATTCCTATGGTCATTTATACGGAGATTACGTTTTAGAAGAAGTCAGCAGTATTATTAAAGAGAACGTCCGTGCCATTGATGTGGTAGGCCGGTATGGTGGCGAAGAATTTGCCGTTCTCTTGGTCAATACAGATATTCAACAATGTATTCCACTGGCCGAACGGATTGTGAGGAAGATTAGTGAAAAAACATTTCTAAAAAATGGGATTGCTGTCAATGTAACCATCAGCGCCGGAATGGCAGGATTTCCTATCCATGCTGATCAAGTTCGAGAACTTATATCAAAGGCGGATAAAGCCATGTATGAGACAAAACGCATCGGCGGAAATAGTGTGACCATTTCGGAATAGGTAAAATACTGTAATTTTTATTCGGAACAAGCGAAGGATTAAAAGGGTTAGATTCTCGATAAGAAAACATTATGAATCAAATTAAATCACATTTTATACTATTGGGGACAATGGTTTTGATCGGATGTGGGTCATCGAAGCCGCAGGCCACTATAGATGCATCCACAATTGTACCTGAAGTCGTCAAAGAAGAAAAGGCACCAAACCCGGAAGGATTGCGCCATTTCATGGATGGTCAATTGCTCATGAATCAAGGTGATTTTGCCATGGCCATTATTGAGTTTCAGCAGGCTTTGAATTTGGATCCAAATGTGGGTGCTATCCACACAGCAATTGCGGAGTGTTATTGGAATTTGGGGAAACCAGAATTATCCGAAAAACATTTAACCATGGCTCTAAAAGCTGACCCCAATGATGAGCAGGCACTGCAAATGGTTGCGGATAAGTTAATCATTCAAAAAAAATATGACGCAGCCCAAGGCCCTTTTGAGTCACTCCATAAATTAAATCCTGAAGATACGAGATATATTATTGCCTTAGCGGAATTGCAAAAAGTAAAACAGAATTATGCCGAGGCCATGAACCTATATTTGAAAGCCTATGAATTAGAGCCGGATCGTTTTGAATTGTTGGAAACGGCTGGGCGGTTCGCCATTCGGGTTGGAGACGAAAAAAAAGCGAAAAATATTTTTAAAGATCTAACCATTTCAAATCCAAATGAATCTCATTATTTGGGACTCTATATTGATTTGATCTCAAGATTGAAATTATTTGATGAAGGTGAAACTCTGATTCATGAATTAAATCAAAAGTTTGGTCCGGCTCCAGAGCGAAATGCCCAATTGGGATTATTATTATACCGCAAAGGGGATATAAAGCAAGCGACAGATTTGCTTGAATCATCCATTGAACAAGCACCTAAAAATCCCAATTATTACTTTTCATTATTTGATATATACATGGATAATCAGAAAATTATAAAAGCTGCCGAATTGGGAGATAAGTTAATCGCCAATTTCCCTGAAGACTGGCGGGGTTATTATAGCCGATCTTTGGTCTTTATGGATCAAAAAAATCCCCAAGCCGTAATTGATTTATTGGCTCCAGTTGCAGATCCATTTCAAAAAGTATTTTCTATTCAATATTTACTTGGGCTGAGCCATAATCAACTAAAGCAGTATCCATCCGCTGAAAAATATTATACACATGCCCTCACTCTTCGGCCAGAATCAAAAAACATAATGCACTCCTTGGCCATCCTTTATGATGAAATTGATCAATTTGATAAATCAGATAAAATCTATTTAAAACTCATTGATGCAGACAGTTCAGATTCTCAGGCCTTCAACAATTATGCCTATAGCTTGGTCGAGAGGAATGTAGAACTTAACCGCGCACTGAATTTTGCGAAAAAGGCCATCGCTCTGGAGCCGGAGAATGCATCATATTTAGATACGATTGGTTGGATATATTTTAAACTGGATGATTTGAAAAAGGCCAAATCCTACTTGGAAGCATCCGTGAAAATTGCAGATGATAACGCGGTAGTTCTTGAACACTTAGGTGATGTTTTTATGAAAGCAAATCAACCTTTGGATGCCAAAGAATTTTACAAGCGTGCTTTGGAATTGGATAACGATAATGAACGGCTAAAAGACAAGGTTTCACTTGAATAAATTAGTTTCAATTACAGTAAGCACACTCGTTTGTATGAGTTGTGCCACTGCTCCTAAACCTATAGTAAAACCGGTATCTGAATCCATAGTCTACCCAGATTTGACTGCAAAACAGTTCTGTAGAGGCAAAGGATATATTATATCAGAAGGGGAGATGAATGGTCGGCTCAATTTCACATTTACTGCATCACGAGATACGGCATATGTTCAGTTTAAAGATTTGATTGGGCGAAAGGCGCTTTTTCTGGTTTTAAAACATGAAGATATTGATGTGTGGGATATGAGAAACAATCGACGATATGATCAGGCTTCCATTTTGATTTCATTGCCATTTTTTGAAATGATATCTCCACCAGAATTGCGAACATTTTTGTGGGGAGGTATTCCTTCATCATTTTCCGATCCAAATTTGATTAAGAATCAATCAGATAGAATTTCAGGCGGGATTCAATTTCGATCCAGTCAAACAGAATATGGTCCTTTGGTGGAACATGTATCATTCAAATTAAGTGACGAAAAACAAAAAATAGAATTGGTCTTGATGGATCGTGAATTTGATGTGCAGTATCCCCATCTAATTCGTGATATTCCTGCCACCGTCATCCCAATAAAGGTTAATTCATGAAAATTTCAGTTATTATTCCAGTTTACAATGAAGTGGATTCACTTCAAGAATTACATCATGAACTGACTCGTGTCCTCTCAGATTACATACCTTACGAAATATTATTCATTGATGATGGTTCCTCTGATGGGTCTGTGGAATTGATTAAGAGATTGAGCCAATCCGATTCGGCTGTGAATTTGATTGAATTCCATCGGAATTATGGTAAGTCGGCCGCCTTATCTGAAGGATTCAAGTATGCCCAAGGAGATTATGTGGTCACCATGGATGGGGACTTACAAGACGATCCAGCTGAAATACCGAATTTGATCTTGAAATTAGAAGAAGGTTTTGATCTTATATCTGGTTGGAAAAAAGATCGGAGAGATCCTTTTTCAAAAACGATACCTTCAAAATTATTTAATTTTGTTACCCGATTGGTCACAGGTGTTAAAATCCATGATTTTAATTGCGGACTAAAAATTTATCGGAAAGCTGTCGTAAAGACATTAGAAATCTATGGTGGGCGACATCGTTATATCCCTGCATTGGCTGGCCAGAAAAAATTTAAGGTATCGGAAATTGTTGTCAACCATCGTCCCCGAATCCATGGTGTGACGAAATACGGCGGCTCCAGATTATTTCATGGATTATTTGATCTCATCTCCATTTTATTTTTATCCAAATACACACAAAGTCCGCTTTATTTCTTCGGGCAAATTGGATTATTTACATTTTTAAGTGGATTGGGTATCGAACTATATGTCTTGTATTTAAAGTATGGATTGGGCGAACCTTTCGCAAAACATATGGCGCTCTTAATGCTGGGCGTACTCATTATAGTTGTGGGAATTCAGTTTTTTTCCATCGGATTGGTGGGGGAAATGATTGCCAATTCAAACCAAGATAAAGAATCTCGAGTGAAGGGCATTCTTAAATCTTAATCGACTTTTAATTTTCTGATGAAAATTGTTCTTGTTGGGCCGTTTCCGCCTTATCGTGGCGGCATATCCATGTTTAACCATTCTTTAGGCCTTGAATTGGCGAAAAATCACGAAATCCATCGTGTTTCATTTTCTTTACAGTATCCAAAATCATTATTTCCGGGGAAGTCTCAATATTTTGATTTTGAAGGGGAACCTTCAGAACAGTTGATTAATTCAATCAATCCCGTGTCCTGGCGGAAAACTGCACGATGGATTAATAAAATTCAGCCCGATGCAGTCGTATTTCAGTATTGGATGCCCTTTTTTGCCCCCGGATTTACATCCATCGCCAAACAGGTGAAAAGAAAGTGCGGCGCCAAAATCATTGTAAATTGTAATAATATTACGGCACACGAGCCAAAAATGACTGACCAATTAATGACGGCAAATTTTTTCAGGTATTGTGACGGGTTTATGGTTATGTCCGATACGGTTGAGAATGATTTGAAGTCGATTGAGCCCGATCCAAATTATAGAAAATCACCCCATCCGCTTTATGATGTATTTGGAGAATCAATTGACCAGACGGCAGCTAAAACTACATTGGGGATAACAGAAGAAAAAGTCATCCTCAATTTTGGTTTAATCCGGGATTATAAGGGGTTAGACTTATTGATTCGCAGTGCAAAAATTCTCAAATCACAATTGACTAATTTTAAGATCCTCGTGGTGGGTGAATGTTATGGCGACGAAAATAAATATATAGAATTGGCAGAAGAAAACAATGTGATGGATGTAATTGATTTTCGATTTGATTTTGTCCCCAATGAACGGGTTCACGAATATTTTTGCGCAGCAGATGTGGTAGTCCTTCCGTATAAATCAGCGACTCAAAGTGGGGTAGTGCCAATCGCCTATCATTTTGATCGGCCGGTTGTGGTATCGAACGTTGGTGGACTTCCGGAGATCGTAGAACAGGGCAAGTCCGGATTCATTTGTGAACCTAACCCCGAAGAAATAGCGGATGGCATTAAACAATATTTTAACCAATCCTCGAATGACTTCAGGCCATTTGTCGCAGAATATAAACATCGATTCTCTTGGTCAAAATATGCAGATACATTATTGGAATTGGTCCAGACATGAATCATCCATCTGTCAACATTTTTGTATTGAATTGGAATGGGCGGGACTTGACCATGGATTGTTTGAAATCCCTCGAACAAGTAAACTATTCTGCACATAAAGTTTATGTAATTGATAATGGATCTACGGATGATTCGGTGTCGGCAATCCAAAAGGAATTTCCACAAGTGGAAATTATTGAGCTAGATCAAAACCTTGGGTATGCAGGCGGCAATAATGCAGGATTCAAGAAAGCAACTCAATCTGACTATTCAATCTTTTTGAATAATGATACCACTGTTGATCCGGACTTTATTGCACCACTCATACAACCAATGGCGCAAAACGAAGGCATTATGCAGACTACCCCTAAAATTTATTATGCGGATGACCCGAATAGAATATGGTTCGCCGGAGGAAGTGTGAATCTTTGCATTGGATTGATCCATCATAAGGGCATTCGAAAAAAGGATTCTGGGCAATTTGATCAAATTACAGAAATTGATTATGCCACAGGATGCTGCTTTTGTATGCGGTCAAAAGATTTTGAAGGATTGGGTATGTTTGATGAATCCTTCCTCATGTATGGGGAAGATGTGGATTTATCCTTACGTTTAAGAAAAAATGGTGGCGTTATTCAGTATATTCCAAAATCAATGATTTGGCATAAAGTGTCTGCATCAATGGGTGGCGGGTATTCCATTACTAAATGGCGAAAAAAGTTTATCGGAAAAATGAAATTAATTACCAAATTCACTAATCTATTTATGAGACCAATTGCCATTATTATGGCCTCCGTTTTTGGCTTTCTTGAACTGGTTGTAACCATATTATTTATGATAATTAGGAAAAATTAATGAAGGGTTATTCTGAAAATTATTGGGCCAAAAGAGCCAAACAGTACAATAAAACAAATTGGGTAAAAAATAACAGTTTTATTGATGCTTTTATCGGGATGATCCCTAACAAACATTATCCCAATATTTTGGAAGTTGGAATCGGGACAGGCGCAGTTGCAGAAAAGGTGTCTGAAAGAATTGGGCCATTAACGGGAATTGATATTAGTCAGGAAATGATTGATAAAATCAATCATGATGGCATTACACCCATTGTGGCCAATGCCCATAATCTTCCATTTAAAGACGAATCATTTGAATTAATTTATATGCGAAATGTGATTCATTATATAGACGATCCAAAGAAAGTATTTTCAGAAATGTATCGATGCTTAAAACCGGGTGGTCAGTTTTTATTTTCTCAAGTGGTGCCGCCGGATGATTCGATTTCAAAAGAGTATGATTGGTTAGTTGGGCGGGATATTCATTATCCTACAA
>LUMJ01000179.1_pt1 | contig 21165 bp, 30 predicted proteins | sample 729631 | NCBI WGS metagenome assembly LUMJ01 (sample SAMN03860266, study PRJNA289734) | marine metagenome | biome: seawater column; feature: ocean; material: water; isolation source: Red Sea water column Station 22 - depth 500m | place: Saudi Arabia: Red Sea | collected 2011-10-15 | depth 500 m
TAAAAAAAATACTTAAGCAAAAAAAAGCATAGTTGTGATATAGAAAAATGAGCGATAAGTATAACATTTCATTAGTTACAGGTGATGGAATAGGTCCAGAAATATCCGAATCGGCATCTAGTATTTTGGAAACAATTAATGATAATATGGATATTCACTTTGAAATAAAAAAACTTGAAGCTGGTGATACTGTTTTAAAAAATACCGGACAGGCATTACCAGATGAAACTTTTGAAACAATAAAGAATTCTGATGCATGTTTGAAAGCACCGGTAGGTGAAAGTGCAAAAGATGTAATAGTATATCTAAGACGCATGTTAGATCTTTATGCAAACATAAGACCAGCAAAATCATATCCAAATATGCCGTCCTTACGAGACGATGTAGATTTAGTAATTGTTAGGGAAAACACTGAGGATTTGTATACTGGTGAAGAATTTGATATTGGTAATGTATCTGTAGCTATGAGAATAATCTCTGAAAAAGCATCAAAAAGAATTGCAAATCATGCATTTAAAATTGCGAGGAAAAGAAAAATGAAGAAAGTAACATGTGTTCATAAATCTAATGTAATGAAAAAAACTGATGGATTATTTGCACGTACATGCTCAAAAGCAGCCAATGATTTTTCTGATGTTAAATTCGAAGAGATGTATGTTGATGCATGTTCTATGAATTTAATTCGGCAACCACAATTATTTGATGTTATTGTGACAACTAATTTGTTTGGAGATATACTTTCTGATGAATCAGCTCAAGTAGTAGGTGGTTTGGGTATGGCACCTGCCGCAAATATTGGAGACAACTTTGGTTTGTTTGAACCTGTACATGGGGCAGCATTTGATATTGCAGGAAATAAGGTTGCAAATCCTACATCATTCATACTTTCAATCAAAATGATGTTAGAGTGGCTTGGGAATAAACATAATGATAAAAAATGTATTGACGTTGGCCAAAAATTAGAGAGTGCTGTCCATGATGTTGTAAAAAATAATATTAAAACAAAAGATATTGGTGGAGATAAAACTACTATGGAGTTTACTAAAGAAATTATCTCAAGGCTTTAATCTTTCTGGGTCTCTTGGATACAAAATAACTTCTCTAACATTATCAATTCCTATAATCACTGTAAGTAGTCTTTCTAAACCCAGTCCCCAACCCGCATGTGGTGGCATACCCCAATCAAATGCTTGTAGATGTTCCGAAAATTTTACAGGGTCGAGATCTTGTTCACTTAATCTCATTTTGATCTTTTCTGGGTTATGGAGTCTGGTTCCACCGGATGATAATTCAAGATAACCATATTGTAAATCAAATGACTCAGAAATTTCAGGATTATCCTGATTTTCCATGATGTAAAACGGTTTAAGCTTGATTGGCCAATCTGTTAAGAAATAAAACCCAGGGTGATTCTCTCCTATAATTCTTAAATGAGAATCTAGAAGGTCATCACCAAATTTTAGTTTGACATCTTTTCTATTCAGTTCTTCCAAAGCTTCCGAGTATGTAATTTTCTCAAATGGCTTATTAGGCACTGTAATTTTATTTCCTATAATTTTTTGTTCAGTTTTACAGTTTTCAGAAACATGTTTGAAAGTATTAAGAATAAGATCTTCTAAAACATTCATCACATCAGTATAGTCCATAAACGCAGCTTCCATATCTACGCTAGTGAATTCGCTCAGGTGTCTACCAGTGTGTGATTTTTCTGCTCTATAAAATGATGCTATTTCAAACACTCTTTCTAGACCAATCGTCATTTGTTCCTTATAGAGCTGTGGACTTTGTGCTAAGTATGCCTGCTTCCCAAAATAATCCAACGAAAATAGATTTGCACCTCCCTCACTTGCACTACCGATGATTTTTGGTGTGGTAATTTCAGTGAATTTTTTTTCTAAGAAGGTTTTTCGTAATGATGCTAAGACGTGATGTCTAATTTTAAAGATCGAGACTGTTTTTTGATTGCGCATATCTAATGCTCTGGAATTTAGCCTATTGTCAATATGGCTCTCAAGCCTACCAATAGGATCAATTGGCAGAGGATAAACAGCCCTTGCTAGCACGCTAATTTCATTAGCTTTAATTTCACACTCAAAATCTCTGGCTTTTGTATCCTGTATTTTACCAGTAACTCTCACAACACTTTGTCTTGTAATATCATCAATTGATTTCATCACATCATCTGTAAGGATAATTTGAATAATACCTGTAGCATCGCGCAAGGTAAGAAATGTCATTTTACCCATTTTTCTTAAATCTTCTACCCAACCACCAAGAATAACTTCCTGTCCTTTCATATCTGGCCTAATATCTTCAATATGGTGGGTTCGATTGAACTTCATTGAAATCATCTTAAATGGTGATCCATTGAATATATCCTTTCTTGAAAAAATAAAATGTAGTATGTAGTATTATTTTTATGCCAAAGATGGATGTATCTGATCTTTCTGTTCAATACAGAACTACGTATGGTGATGTTCATGCATTAGAGGATATTGAATTTACATTGGAAGAAAATGAGTCTATTGGAATCGCCGGTGAAAGTGCGTGTGGGAAAAGCACTTTGGGTTTATCTATTATTAGAATGGTACAGGGTGGAAACATTATTTCTGGGAAAATTATGTTCAATGGCCAATCATTGTTGGATATGACTAATCCTAAATTTGATGAAAGTATACGCTGGAAGAAAATTTCTATGGTTTTTCAAGGTGCTATGAATTCACTTGATCCAGTTTTTACAGTAGAAGAACAATTTGACGAAATCCTAAAACAGCATAAATTTAAAGGCAGTTCAGATAAAATTATTCTTGATGCCATACGTTCAGTTAACTTAGAACCAACTATTCTAAAAAAATATCCCCATGAGCTTAGTGGTGGAATGAAACAAAGAGTGGTTATTGCAATGGCTTTACTATTAAAACCAAATTTTGTTATAGCTGATGAACCTACAACTGCACTTGATGTATTAATTCAGGCACAGATCATCAATTTACTAAAGAGTCTAAAAAAGAAGGGAATGTCAATAATGTTAATTTCACATGATCTTGCGATCTTGTCTGAGATAGCAGAAAAAATCGGTGTAATGTATGGTGGAAAAATGATTGAATTTGGTTCATCTTCTGATGTATTTAGGAATCCAATGCATCCATATACTCAGGGATTATTAAATTCAATTCCAACATTAGATGATAAGAAAAAACTAAAATTTATTCCTGGTGTACCACCAGATTTAATTTCTCCAAAGGAAGGCTGTAGATTTTTTGATAGATGTCCAGAAGCAATGGATAAATGCAAAACTAATCCACCAAAAATAAAAACAGATTCTGGTTATGTTTTATGTTGGCTTTATGAATAAGATATTAGAATTGTAATCTTCTATTACTTTGATTTTTCCTCACATTCGTCAGAACAATATTTTGTTTCTGGTCTTGTTACAAGTCTGCCACACTGTGAGCATGTAGAATACATAATTACAATACGTGCCGATCATAAAAAAGCATATTTTGATCGCACTCAACGACTAGAAATTATTTTTTTAGAGTTAAATAATGCCAAATACTGATCGATATGTGGATCTTTGGGAATTGTTTCCATTTACCCCCGAAGTTGGTTATCTTGGTTTAACTATTGTTAGTTTTTTTGGTTCATTAATTCCATTTGTTCCTATTCCTTCATTTGTTTTGCTGGCGACAATGGCAGCAGGAGAACAATTCGATATTCACGTGTTGGTTTTTATTGCAGCTTTGACATCTACTGCAGCTAAACAGATAATATTTTCTGTTAGCTATGGTGGTAGAAAAATTATTTCTGAAAAAACTAAAAAACGAATGAAACCATTTCAGAAGCTTGTTAAACGATATGGTGCTACAGCTGCTTTTGTTGCAGCAGCAACCCCTATTCCTGATGATATAGTTTACATTCCATTGGGCTTGGCAAAATACAGTCCAAAAAAATTCTTCGCTGCCACATTATTAGGAAAAATTGTTTTATGTTATGTTATTGTTCTAATTTCACATTATATGGGTTTGTCACTTTTGGAACCAGTACTTCAGGATATTGAGGATCCATTACCTGTTTACGTTGGTATTATTATACTAGGTATAGTGATGACAGTTACTGTAATCCTACTATTACGATTAAACTGGGAAAGAATTCTTGGTAGGATTGCTCCATGGACATTGGATGATAATGATGATAATAATCAAAATTAGTACTCATAACTAAAATTCCATAGTTTATCAGTACCTGCTGTAATTCCTACTCTGGGTTTTGTTTTAATTTTTATTGGATTAATCCCATCAGCAACGAATAAAGTGGAATTTTTTGTCAGATCTATATTATATTGTTTTGTCGTAATCTGTAAGGCCTGAGTTAATTTTCCAGGCCCATTTGTTAAATTTGAAATTATATCGGTTTTTCTATTTTTTATCATGTACTTGATACCCTTTTGTGGTTCAATTGAGCGTATTAGAATTGCACCAGATTCATCTGTTGCTTTTTTTGCAACTATATTAAAACAATAATGCATTCCATATGTGAAATAAACATATGACCAACCAACTTGACCAAACATCACTTTATTTCTTTCAGTTTTTTTCCTAGAAGCATGGCTAGCTGGATCATTTTTTCCTTTGTAGGCTTCAGTTTCTAATATTTTTCCAGTTAGTGTTTGCCCTCCTATTTTTCGTACCAATGTTTTCCCTAAAAGTTCTTTTGCAACAGTTACGGTATCTTTCTCGTAAAATTTTCTAGGTAATATCTTCATATTAGTAGACGGATTCACCCTTTAATTTTTGTAATGTTTTTATGAGTTTTTTAATATCATTTTTGAAAACTTTTTCAAGTTTTTGATTATAAATTATTGCAGCTGGATGAAAAGTAACGAAGTACGTACGTTTTTTTCTGTATATCAATTTGCCATGGTTTTTTGATATTTCCTTACCATCTAAAATTGTATTAAACGCAGTATTTCCTAATAAACAAATAATTTTTGGGTTAATAATGGAAAGTTCATATTCCAAGTAATTACTGCACATAGTTTTTTCCTCGTAATTTGGAATTCTGTTTTTTGGCGGTTTACATTTTACAATATTTGTAATGTATACATCATTTCTTACTAATCCAGAGCTTTCTAATGCATCATCAAGTTTTTTTCCTGCAGCACCAACAAAAGGCCTCCCATGTAGATCCTCATTTTTCCCAGGAGCTTCACCAATGAAAACAATCTCAGCATTTACATTTCCTTCTCCCGGAACTGCATTTTTTCTAGTTGAGCATAAATTACATTTCTTACAGATTTTTACATTTTGTTGAATTGACTCAAGTGATATCTTTTTTTCCATAAATTTTGGTATTATCTCATATTCCTAAATCTTATGGCAAACTAGTAGTCTAAACCACTGCCAGAAACACCCGGCAAAGTAAAAAAATACTCATCTTCGAATTTATCATCAGATTTGTCTGATTTTCTTAATACGTTAAAATATTCCGAACATATAATGTAAAATTCTCTGTTAAATTCATCCTTATTTTTCATACGTATGTTTTGAATTGCAAGTTTTTTTTATTATTGTTCAGATAATTTGGTTTAGCTAGTTGAAATCTTTAAACTGTTCCTACGTGTTTTATGAATTAGACGGCAAAAAAGTCTATAGATGGTTAATTCAAGTTATAGCATGGGACTTGTTTATACTACACATTATCTAGATTTTCCTTCTGATTCGTGGAAACAGATATCTGTTAATCCGACAATTTTTGAGGCAATAATTCAGCATACGGTTTTGATTATACGTGATATATCGCATAGAGAACAGGAACTAGTATTTAAAAAAGGTGGTAAGATCAAATATATGCGCACTGTAGGAAAATACAGATTAACATGGAATGATGAAGATCTAATGACTAATTAACGGCAAGTTATGTTTTTTAATTATAGTTTTATCAGACTCTAAAGTTAAACTTAATTTCGTTTTCTAAATCACCCTGTTCTGCTATCAATGTGTATACACCATTGTTTTCCCATCCGTTGCCACCGGCTATAACTAGTGTTGAAAATTGCCCATCATTTCTTGGACTAACAAATTCATTCCATATTTTTACATCATTAGCATCTTCTATTGATAATTCAATTGATCTAGAATTTGAAATTACATTACCTGAGATAGAAATAATGTCTGCGTTTCTGTATGAACTTTCGTCAATTTTTAATATGAGATCTTTAGAAGTGGATACAAAATTGGAACCAACTTCTACGTCAGATCCTTGAATCGAAAATCCTATAATTATTATTATAGCAACTGCGGCAGCTACACCGCCGAATATACCTATTTTTTTATTGGATGAAAAAGTAGATGATCTAATTTGTTGTTGTATTATAACACTTGCTGAATTTGAACTACTATCAGTAGATTTTGGTTCTAACCTCGGCTCAGATTCATCAAGTGGTTGATTTCGTAAGTGCATCGAAATTAATGATGTAACATATTTTTTGTCTTCACTTATAATGAAATTATCATGCTTTATAGTGTCCCTGATATTTCTAAGTCTCTTTACATCACCGTAACCAAGTCTAATCAGGTCATCTAAATCACTCGTAAACGTCAATAAACCACCTTGTTTGTCTGACTAATTAAAATTCGCTATTGTTCATATGTAACTATATAACTGCAAATAGTTGATTTGGATTAAAACTCGTTAAACTTTTCAATAATTTTTGTATTTGATTTCAAAAATGTTATGAATTTTCTCAATTGTCTGATAGTTTTTGCATTCAAATGATGCTCTATTCCTTCTGCATCTTGATTTGCAATATCTCTTCCAACATTTAAAATATCAAAAAATTCTAACAGTATGCTATGTTTTTGGCGAATAGTTTCAGCAATCTTACTACCTTTAACTGTTAAATTTATGCCATGATATTTTTCATATTCAAGATATCCTTTTTGATCTAGTTTTTGTAACATTTTTGTAACACTTGGGGGGCTAACATTCATGTATCTAGAGATATCCAGTGTAGTTGCATATCCTTTTAATTCTACTAACTCAGAAATAATTTCTAAGTAATCTTCTCTTTTAGTATTAGAGTCTTTTTTTGTAGTACTATGTGCAGCCTTGATAGATTCTAGTCTTCTAATATCCTTTTTCAGCATGTATGTTTTTGATATAGACTAGTATAATTTTATGCCTATCACGACTCGTAAAATATTTAATTATTTGATATTATGTTATACATTTTTGACTAGTTATTTACTGAACTTCACATCAATCCTTATCAATTTTTTAGGTGATGTTAAAGCATGGATGACCCATTGAAAAAACATCTTGCTAAATTAAAAATCATGGCTGAATCTGCTAAGAGACGAACTGAACTATATTCAGGATTGGCTGATTTAGATGATAAGCATACAAAACGCTCTTTGACAGCATTACATAAGGCTCCAGCACCTGGTAAAAAAATTCAAAAATTGGGCTTTATCATGTTATGGATTCCAGAGCCAACTGGTATTACATGTGCTGTAGGTGGACCAATGATTCTAGCAGGGCGTTACCTTGACAAGGTTTACAATGGCTCAAAAATATCAGATATTGGAAATCATACAAAAGATACTTTTTCTACACTTCATGATTTTAAGCGTACAATATCCTAAGATTTCTTTTAGTTTTTAACTTCATTATTTTTACTATATCTATGGCAACAAGGCTTCAAGTTCTCATTCCTATTATTGCCGCGGCATTTATTGTTGGTGTGATTGGGATGCTTACACTTCCATCTGACGTTAAGTTAGAATCTGTTGAATTTCCACGCGGCATGATTAAGGTAGACGATCAAATTTTAGAAGTACAAATCGCAGATACTGATTCCTTAAAGGTAAGGGGATTAATGTTTCAGGATAAACTTCCATACGAACAAGGAATGTTATTCGTTTTTGATGAAGATGGAGCGCATCCTATGTGGATGTTAAACATGCAATTTGCATTAGATGTAATTTGGTTTGATGCAAATGGAAATGTAACAGCTATTGAAAAAAATGTTCCGCCATGTAAAACTACTGTAGAGGTTGTTGCATGTAGAGAGAATGGTGTTTCAGGTGATAATGCTAAGTATGTATTAGAAGTCACTACTGGTTTTGTTGACCAATTCAATATAACAGAAAACTCCAAAATGGAAATAATTTCGATATAGTATGATTGAAGAACTTTGGCTAATTCCGCTTGGGTTTGTTGCGGGAATATTAGGATCAATAATTGGCTTGGGCGGAGGAATAATTATCGTCCCCATATTGACATTCATGGGATTTTCTCCTACGCTGGCTGTAAGTAATAGCCTGTTTGCTGTGTTTAGTAATTCTGTTGCATCGACAACTATGTACGCTAAACAAAAGAGGATAGAACTTTCACTTGGCTGGAAACTTGGCTTGATGGCTGTTCCTGGTACAATACTTGGTGCATTCGTATCCTCTGAAATATCTTCAGATATTTTCAAAATTTTGTTTGCGTTGGTTCTTATTTCTTCAGCATCGTACATATTTCTCAAAAGAAAGATCGAGGAAAAACCCATAGATGTATCTCGTCTTTTGCTTGTTTTTTCAGCTGCTGCTAGTTTCTTTGCTGGAATAATATCAAGCCTATTTGGTATTGGTGGTGGTCTAATCTTCGTACCATTGATGGTAGTTGTGCTTGGTATCTCAATGAAGCGTGCTGCACCAACGTCACAGTTCATTTTGATGTTCGCATCTTTCTCCGGATTAATCATGCATTCCATGCTAGGACATCCTGATTACTATCAGGCATTGTTACTATCGATCGGTGCGTTTGTTGGAGGGATTCTAGGTGCAAGATTGTCACTTGAGATAAAGGAAAACAAATTGAAGATTATAGTGATCATAGTACTAATCGTGGCAGCAATCAAGTTGATTATAGATTCTACGGGTATTTTCTAATATTATCTTGTTTCGTCTGGGCAGAAAATTACTTCAGAGCTTGACTGTGATTCGTCAGACATCAAGTAGTTAATCACATTCATAATATTTTCATCATTGCGTTCTTTTCCATCAACAGTACCAGGCAAAATTAAGAATGATCTGACGTTTGATTTGAGCACATCACTGAATTCCTGATTGACAGTAGTAGCAAATGGTCTCATGGCACCTCTGAAAACTTCAACCTTTGCCCTTTCATGCCCACTAATCTTTTTACCAGCTGGAAGGTCGGGACCGATTATAACAATTCTTCCCATTGCATCTTTGAATAATCTTGGATCATCAGAACCACCTGGGACGAATTTATTAACAGCATTTTGTATGAATGCGGCAGGCGTGTTGATGAATTTATCAACTAATTTATCCCATTCACTTCTTGGCAGTTCAGTTAATTTAGAAAAATCAGGAACGTTACCAGTTAAATAAATAAATAAATCACTTTTTGATTCTTGCGATGCAGTAATTCGTCCACCTTTCTCTTCTATCATTGATGTAATGCGACCTATTCTCTGATCATCACCACCAACGAATACATTTTTTCCATCCAAATTATTCTTCTCAGGTTTAGGAACGGATGCTCTAATGTGTGACTTGACCGGATAGAAAACTCTATCACCAGGAATTATTTTTCCATTGAGAATTTTTGCTTGGTCGTCATCCGAAAGTGTTAGGACCGTTGTTGCTACCTGCTCCTGTGATAAAAATTGTTGATCTGGAATCATTGTTGAGGTGTTCTTTTGAATTTTTTCTGCGATGCTTTTCACTTTATTCAATAGATTGGTGAGTGTGGTTTCTGATTTGCCTAACTTTTCTGCGGCTGCTTTTATTCCAGCTTGTATTGTTTCATCGTCTTCACCTAACAATCCTACAATCTCATTATTTGTGGCTTCAACTTCACTTGGCGATAGGTCTTCAAAACCGCTTACACGTAAAAATTCTGATGCTGCCTTTGGATAAACTGTCTTGTAAATTCTATCTGAATGAACTGGACCAGGATTAGTTCCGATTGAAATGATTCCCTTTTCCGTGAGTTCCCATGACATTGCTTCCACAAGTCTGTTTTTTGCACCTTGGGATGCAGTATATGGATCCCTGAATCTATATGGTCTTTGTTCCAGAGGTCTTTCTTCTGCAAAAAATGTTGAAATTGTAATAATTTTTGCACCCTCTTTCATTACTTTTAGAGCCTGAACTGAAGTCCAAAAAGTTCCAGTCAGATGAATGTCTACAGTACTTCTGAACTGATCAAGTGGTGCATGAGCAAAACATGTTACAGGACCAGAAACTCCAGCATTGTTTACAACCACATCCAGATTCACATTTTCACTTTTTAATGTATCAAACATTCCAGTGACAGCCTTTTCGTCACTGACATCTATTCCGTCAAAAATTTTGACAGTCGCATTGCTTTGTTTTTCTTTGATGATACCTTCTAGCATTTTCGCAGTTTCTTCCAATGGTTCCTTCCTTCTCCCTAGAATTATTGCACTTGCACCATTTTCCACAAACTTCTTTGTGATAGCTTGTCCAATTCCTGTACCACTCCCAGTAACTAGTACAGTTTTATTTTGAAATTTTAGCATGAGATCAAAAATTAGTTCTTCATGTATTTATTTGGTTGCTAGATGGGTGTGACTCGAACAAGAAATGTTAAATTAAGTGCTAAAATCAGATACGGCATGGAAGATTCTGAATCTGATACTATTGTAATAAAAAACTGGCCTGAAAAATTCACTGATATTTTAAATCAAATTGGTGTAAATGCTATACCTAATGAAATAGGCGAGGATGATGTTGAGAAGGGAGACTACTATAGTAGATGTTTTTCACAAACCACTAGAATGGTTACGAACAAAGGCTCACTGAAAATTTCAGGCAGGAACATAGACGCTGTTCAAATAATTCAAAAGGGATAATATGCAAGATCCTAATCCACTTCCATGGGGCGCCCAAGATAGATTTCAGGCACATTACATTGTAAAACGGGATTCTGGTGATAAGTTATTACGTTTTACAGCAAGAACTAATCTTAAAACCTCTGGTTACTTTGGTTCAAAAAAAATAATCGGAGTATCATGGAATGGCGGTGAACTAGCTGAACAGTTAAATGCTGATTCATCTTTGAATAAAAAATTAAAAAAACAATCAGTGAACGATGCAACAATATTTGTTGATCCTACAAATAATGGAATACGAATTTATGGAAAATGGAAAAACAGTCATGATTTTAATATTACAAAAGAATTGTTTGAGATTTATGATACGATTGCAGGATACATAAAGAAACTTAACTAGACTTTCCACCAGTCAAGCGCTAAATAATCAACATTTGTTTTACCTCTAGGAATGGCTAGTATGAATTTTTTTTTAACACTACTAGATAATCTACCTGCCAAAACAACACCCGTAGATGAAATGGTATCACTTTTGTTGTAAACCTGAACTAAGTATGGCGCATGATCAATACCCGGACCACTTTGGTATACTGCAAAATCACAACCAAATTTTATACCAGGATTTACAACATAACCCTTTTCTCGAAAATCTTTGTAAACCATATATTTTTTATCAAAATTATGATATTCTTTTTGACAAATTTTTATTACTTCTTCTAATGAAATTTTTTTTTTATTTTTGTAAATCTTGATCTTGGATCTTTCTTGTAGATAACATCCTTCAATTAGATCTAAGACTAAAGGAACATTGATTTCATCAGGATTTGGTTTTGGTATGCCTATTGGCTTTCCATAATATCCATTACTGAATAATTTTTGTGAGTCTTGAATATTCCAAACAATAATTCTATTTTCTATTAGTTCGCCTTTCAAGTTAAAGACTCAATGCTAGCAAGATAAATGAATCAGAAACTTCTTGGCATTTATCAGCCATTTCCTCAATTCCTTCAATAATATCTTTCATAAGCAATAGTTCTTTAGTGTCAGTGATATCATTCAAAACTTTTATTGTCAATTTACGATATTTTATGTCAATTTCTCGTTCAATCTTTTGTGTTTCTTGAGCAATATCTATGGCTTTTGAAGCATCAGTGCTTAAAGTTCTTATAATTTCATTTAATTTGTATATTTCATCAACTGTAAGTTCAATAAGTTCTGTTAATTCTTTTTCTCGTTTTCTATTTTTTAGCGTTGAAACTTTGATATTTCCAAGCTTGAATGATATTCCAGTAATGTAACCTGCAATTTCATCCATCGCATAAGCTGTGTTTAATATATTCTCCCTATTTAGAATCAGACCGCCAACATCTGCTACATCTCTAGTAATTTTACGTCGAAGATTTTCTACTTCTTCTTCAATATTTGAAATTTGTTCAATAGTGTCATTGATACCGGCTTTATCTTTTTTTACCAACAAGCCAGGTAATGTAGCAAGCCCACGCACAGAATTTAGAATTCTATTAATTTCATCCTGTAAAACAGCAATAGCCTTTCTTTTTGCCTGAACTTCCAATTCTCCGCTGTACATAGAAGAATTATGAAGAATCCAACGGTTAATTAATCGTTTCTAGTTTTCACTCAAAATACTTATTTTTCGTGTAAAATTTTGGCCTGTGATTTATACAATGAAATTACTTCTTCATCAGTGGAAGCACTTTCTACAGATTTTTCAGTTCTAATTTTCCCTGTGAATTTTGGAAAGCGTAATGCAAAACCACTTCCTTTCCTTATGACATTTAGAGCAGTTTTATGTATAGGACTTAATGTGATTTCAGAACCAACTACTTCAATTATTAATTCAGGTTGAAACCAGATATCTGCTGTCATTTCACTAACAATTCTAGGATTTTTTTTCAGTGTTACCTTATTGGATAAAATTTGATATAATTGGTCCAAGCTTTCATCCGTAAATCCCGTTCCCACCTTACAAATACTTGGAAATGTATCATTGGCGGCATTGTATGTGGCAAGTAACAGTGTCCCATATTTTCCAGTTCTTCTACCACGACCAAAAAATGCTCCGATAACAACAAGATCAAGGCTATCACCAAGTTCATTTTGGTATTCACGTTTTAATTTAAGCCAGTTACCACCTCTCAAACCAGCCCTATAAGGTGCATTAAGTACCTTTAACATCAGTCCTTCACATCCAGCATTAATAGAATTTTCAAGTACACTTTCAATCTCACTTTCTGATTTAACAATCATCTTAGGTACTAGTTTTACAAGTTTATCTTCAGTTACAACATCTTCAAGAATTTTACGCCTTTGATAATATGGTAAATTCAAACAATTTTTCCCATCAAGATAAAGTATGTCAAAAAAGTTTACAGTGATTGGATAGTCTAATACTGCTTTTTCCAATTTATGTTTTCTACGCCTGTGCATTAATTCTTGAAATGGTAAGAATTCTCCTGAATTTTCATTAATTGCAACAATTTCTGCCTCAAAAATTCCTTCATTTGTATTAAGAAATTTTCCAATATTATCTACAATATCTGGATAGTATTGAGTTATATTTTCTAATCTTCTTGAAAACAAAATAATTTTATTTTTCTGCTTGTGAATTTGTGCACGCTCTCCATCAAGTTTGTATTCTGCCGCAAATTCACCAGATATTTTATTCGTTGCCTCTTCCTCACTTTTGACTCTATCTGCTAACATTGGTCTTATCGGATTAAATAACGATATTTGAAATTTTTTTAATCCATCAAGTCCTTCTCTTAAAATTATTTCAGATACTTTGCCAAGATCACTTGAAACATTATATGCATTTTCTATTTGTATTCTATTTTCTTTTTTTCCAGTAAACGTAATAGATAATGCATCCATAACAGTATTTTCTGCTATACCTAAACGTAATGTACCTAACAAAATTTTTAATAAAAATTTGGCTTCTATCGGAGTTGCGTCATTTAATAAACTTGAAATGTATTTCATTTTCAAATCTTGTGAGCCTTTGCCACCTAAATTTGCGATCTTGAGTAAAGTATCATAAACTTTTTCAAGTGTAATTGTTTCCGTGGAAAATGTCGTTTGTGTTTTTTGTTTTAGTATATTTGATGCTGTTTCACCAAGATCCCCACCTTTGTTATAATCATCTTCGATTTTTTTAATTGTTAGACCTGAAGATTTGGAAATTGCCTTAATTGCAAGCCTTTCAGCTATTCCTAATTCTACTCCTTCGAATTGCGGTCTAATTATACCCTGTAAAAGATAAACAACTTTACTGACAACCCTGTCTGGCATATTTTTAAATAATTCAACTAAAATGTCGGTAAGTTCTAAACGCTTTTTTGTTTTCTCCATTCTTTCGAATGCTCTTGCAATAACTGAAAACTCCATTATGTATTTTTATATAATTAAGTAATAAAGTTGAATTAGCGATAAGCGATAGTTAGATTGAATATATCTTATTCATAATTGTGATTTTGTATAATTTAATCTGAAAAAAATACACTTGGTGATTTAGATGTATTTAACAATAATTTTCTTTTCATGTTTTTTTCCGTTAGTTATTAATGCAAAATTGTAAAGTGGATATGATTTTTTATAATATTTCATAAAGCTCCATGCAACATCATGATTTCTAAATTCAGTTCGCAATCCATCAATCTGTGCTTCTTTACCATAAACATCAAAGGGTGTGATGCAGTATTTTTTTGGAATGTTATGAGGTCTTGCTTTAAGCAACCATGCAAAGGCAAATAAAAATACCAATCCTAGTATTATTGCATCACCAGCATCTTTGAAGAATGACCAGAGTATATCTCTGATCGTTTGGGAAAACAGTACAAAAACAAAATTTGAAAAAGTAATTACTGAAATGTACGTTAAAGTAAATGGTTTTAGATCGGTAAAAAATTTAGAAATATTCATGTATTTTGATTCATTTTAAATTAATTTAACTTTTGTTAATCAATTTAATCAGGGTCTTCGTATGATCTTTTCTTGTGAGTATCTTCTGGTTTATCTTCAATTGGTTTCATTTTACTATATAATACATCCATTCTAGCTTTGTATCCTTCAGCATACTCTAACTCTGATGGTACCAGTGTAGCTGGATGGATAAATCCTTGGCTTCTTATTGTCATTGCTTTTTTTGTAGCGATCTCACGTATGTGGTCCCAATCTGCAGTTGAAAATCCATCAAACGGACCAGTTAGTTTACCATCACGCATACTAAAAACAAGTGATTGAACAATTGGAATACAAAAGTTGGTTGATGCAGCAGAATTAATCTTTACTGGCATTAACGGCATATTATGACTTCCTCTAGTATTTCCCGCTACATAGTGTGGGTTATTAAAAACACTTCCAGCTTCTTCAGTTGCAGGGAAATTTTTTTGTGTTCGAATAACACAAATTGGATCATCTTTACCAACATATACACCAGCAATATTGTGTAATCTATCAGTTGAAGCATCTAATATTGGTTCACCATCTTTTGTGTAAACTGAATCAATAACATATCGACCAGGATACATAAGTGCAGCTTCAATAGTTGGTTTATCTTCCCAAAGAGAAAGTTTTGCAATCTTACCTTCTTCTACATCCATAATATTGATAACAACACCACTAGCGAGTGATTTGTTTACTATAAGCCCAGTATTACTTAACGCATCAACAAATAGCCTATACATAGGATAATTGAAAGCACCAGGTTCAGTTTTATCTGCCGCAAAAACAGTGAAAGCTTCATTTGGCCTTTCATCAAATTCCATTTCTGCTACGCCAGGACCCATTCCTTTGATGTTACCAGAAAATGAATCCCGTAACAAATCCTGCCCTGAACCATAAAGCCCCTCTTGTTTGGCTATCTCGGTACCAGCCATAAATGCGTCCCATGCTATTTGATGAATTTCTTTATTATTAACTCCCCTAGTATGCGTCATAATGATGTGAGAATCATCACCACAATACCCGATATAATGATCAATCAATAATTTTTCATTATTTTTCACAGTTTTTCTTACTGCATTGAGAAGTCCATCACTAGGAAGCGTATGACCACCGATTCCGCCAACATCTGCTTTGATAACAGATATAGTAACTTTCAATAGTTTCGATATTGCCTGCTGTGATTTATAGTATTTGTAATTTTTCTAAAATCTAAAAAACAAAAATTCAAAAATTAAAGCTATACGCTAAAATCGAAATGATAATAAAGGTCTTTTCGCTTTGACAGCGTTATGGCAGACAAAAGTCACTTGAACTTGATAATTACTGGACATATTGATAATGGTAAATCTACTACTATGGGTCATTTTTTGATGGATCTAGGTGTAGTAGATGAGAGAACTATTGCCGCACATGCCAAAGAATCAGAGGAAACTGGTAAGGGTGACACTTTCAAATATGCTTGGGTTATGGATAATATTAAAGATGAAAGGACTAGAGGTATTACAATCGATCTGGCTTTCAAAAAATTTGAAACACCAAAATATTTTTTCACATTAATTGACGCACCAGGTCATAGAGATTTTGTTAAAAATATGATTACTGGTGCATCTGAAGCTGACTGTGCTGTTTTAGTGCTTTCAGCAAAAGAGGGTGAAACGGATACGGCAATAGCTCCAGGTGGTCAAGCAAGAGAACATGCATTCTTATTGAAAACTCTTGGTGTAGCCCAGATAATAGTTGCAGTCAACAAGATGGATGCAGCTGACTACAAAGAAGATGCGTATAAAGCAGTAGTTGAAAAGGGTAAGGAGTTAGTTAAACAGTGTGGATATAAACCTGACAATGTTCCATTTATTCCGGTTTCTGGATGGAAAGGTGATAACCTTGTTAAGAAATCTGAAAACTTGGGTTGGTATAGTGGTAAAACCTTGTTAGAAGCATTCGATGATTTCACAGTACCAGAAAAACCTACAGGTAAACCATTACGTCTTCCAGTTCAAGATGTTTATTCAATTACTGGTGTAGGTACTGTTCCAGTTGGTCGTGTTGAAACTGGTACAATGAAAGCTAATGATAAAATAGTTGTTATGCCATCTGGTGCAACTGGTGAGATAAAATCTATTGAAACACATCATCAAGAAATGCCATCCGCCCAAGCTGGTGATAATATTGGTTTTAACTTGCGTGGTATTGAGAAAAAAGATATCAAGAGAGGTGATGTTCTTGGAACACCTGACAGTCCTCCTACTGTTGCCGACGAATTTAAAGCTCAAATAATTGTTATACATCATCCAACAGCACTTGCACCTGGATATACTCCTGTTATGCATTGTCATACTGCACAAGTCGCAGCAACTATAACTGCATTCGAATCAAAAATTGATCCTACAACTGGTGGAACTTCAGAAGAAAATCCAAAGTTCCTTAAAGTTGGAGACGCAGCAATTGTTAGAATTAAACCAGTTCGTCCTACATGTATTGAAACATTTCAGGAATTTCCGGAAATGGGTAGATTTGCACTGCGAGATATGGGTGCTACAATAGCAGCTGGCGTTGTTAAGGAAATCACTCCACATAAATCCTAGTGAGTCTAGAATATGACTCAATCGGCTCGCGTTAAATTGGTTAGTAAAAATTTGTTAAAGCTGACTGGTGTTTGTGATGAAGTAATGAGTATTGGTCAGAAGACTGGTGTAAAAGTTAAAGGACCTATTCCACTTCCTGTAAAACGATTAAACATTGTTACAAGAAAATCTCCTTGTGGTAGTGGAACTGAAACATATGAGAAGTGGGAGATGAAAATGCATAGGAGAATTATTGATATTAATGCTGATGATAAGGCAATTCGTCAACTCATGAGATTGCGGATTCCTGATGATGTTTATATTGAATTGTCTCTTACATAGTCAGGCTTTTTATTATAGATTAAGAATGATGTTCTATGGTTGATGAGATTAATTCTGAAAACATTAGTGATGATTCTACTGATGACATAAAAGAGGACAGATTTGATGCTGTTTACTCATGTTTAAGATGTGGTAGTAAATTAAGTAATGAAGAATTAACTAGATTACCTGAAATAAAATGTATTTGTGGATTTAAAGTATTTGTTAAATTGAGACCACCACTTGTCAAAACAATAGATGCTATCTAGTTCATTACCCATTTTGTGCTTTCTGATCATCCCAACAATTTTTACATAGAGTTCCCTTTATTTCCCATTTATTTTTTGGATTATATCTCACAAAACCTAGTTTATTACCACAGATACAGCAAAAATTTTTTTCTTTATTAAAACCAGACTCTTTTTTATCAAAGCATTTCTTGCATAGTAATCCTTCCATATCCCATTGCCACCTTGGTTCCCACAAATCCGTGACTTTACTTTTCATTCCACAATCAATACATTTTCTTATCACTGTTGCATCATAGGATTCCTTCATTTTGTCTATGTAGCAGTCACTGCATAAAGGTGATTTAACGCCCCATTCTCTTTTGGCCTTATTTTTGCGAGTAATTGATTTATTACATATTGTGCAAAATGCCTCTTTATTACCAAACAATCGCATTATTGTTCAATAAAACACAAAAATATAATATCTTTTGCAGTAATTTTTTCCTTATAAAATATGACTAAAAATATGTCTAAATCTTGCCTAAGATTTTTTCGATTGCTTGACTAGTGTTTAACATACCATGTTTTTTGGCATATTCTTCGATCATTTTGTACTGCTTAGTATCAAAACATATTGGCATTGATCTTTTTTGCATACTTGCACACTTTTTTATCAGTTAATATCTTTTACTCAAATATTTCAAAAAGTATTTCATATCTTAACTAGATGTAATGATGTGGTAAAGAGACAGCAGATCCTAGTTATTGGAAATAATGATAATGGTTGTACACCTGAGACAGAAAAACTTGCATATGAAGTTGGATCCCAAGTTGCAAAATCTGATTCTGTATTGATTACAGGCGGATTGGGTGGGGTAATGCGTGCAGCATGTCATGGTGCGCAAGATGCGGGTGGTCTAACTGTTGGAATAATTCCCCAAAATGATTCATCATTAGCAAATGAATTTTGTGATATAGTAATTCCTTCTGGAGTGGGTTTAATGCGTGATTTTTTAAATGCACTTTCTGCGGATGGCGTTATAGTGATCGGTGGTGGTGCTGGAACATTATCTGAAATCTGCGCTGCATATATGTACAAAAAACCTATTGTTGCGTTAAAAAATTCAGGTGGAACTGCAACAAACTATGCTGATAAGTATATTGATCATAGAAAAAATGTAAAAATTATTGGTGTTGAAACACCACAGCAGGCAGTAAAATGTCTTTTAGACCAAATTAACACATAGAAACTAGAAGTGGATCTGGTTCATAAAATGTACCATGTTGTTTAGATAATTTTTTTAATTCATCCACAATTTTTTGCATACCGATTTCATTTGCAGTTTCAAATAATGGCTTTTTAAGACCAAGCCCTAGATTTGCTGCCTTTTCAATTTCGTTGATATCACTAGCATTATTTGTGACAAGCCAAGCAGCGTTATTTAGTATATTAGCAACAATTTGTGTTGGATTACATAATTCAGCCAATTCCTCAGTAAGTTCAATCCTTTCATATTTTTCGTCAGAATATTTGTAGAATCCCTCACCATTTTTTTTACCAAGTTTCTTTTCATTGAAAAGTTGCTCTATTTTAGCATGTGGTAAAATTACCTTCTTATCTCGTAGATGCATTTCATTAGTTGCCTTATGAATAACATCTAGACCTGTAAAATCAGCTAACTCAAAAATCCCCATTGGGAACCCGAGCTTAAACTTTACAGCAGAATCAATTTCCGTTTTCTGGATTTTTTGTCTTTCCATTACATAACAAGCTTCATGTACAAGAGGTATGAATAATCTATTGATAATAAATCCTGGAACATCCTTTCTACAAATCACTGGGACTTTTTTAACAGATTCTACAAAATTAATTGTAGTTTTAATAATATCATCTGTAGTTTTTTGTCCTGGTATTACCTCTACCAACTTCATAAGTTGAGGCGGATTGAAAAAGTGTATGCCAATAAATTTCTGTGGTCTTGAAATCGTATTTGCAATTTCTGTAATTGGTAGTGTACTAGTGTTGGACGCAAAAATAATTCTACTATCAGCAACTTTGTCTAGTTCTTGATATACCTGTTTTTTGAGATCCATTATCTCCGGAACCGCTTCAATAACTAAATCACTATCATGTACGGCATCATTCAAATCTACTATTGGTTTTATTCTACTAGTGATTTTATCGCGCTCATCTTTGGAAATTTTTTCTTTTGATACTAGTTTTTCTAAACTCCAATTAATTTTATCCATTGCTTTGTCTAGGAATTTTTGTTCAATATCTCTGAGCACTACATTATACCCAGCCATTGCCGAAATTTGGGCAATTCCATGCCCCATTATTCCAGATCCTAGTACAGTAATATTTTTAATTTCCATACCGTCAATGAAAATTGATATCCTTTATAATATGTCATCTAATTATGCAGAATATGGGTTTGTTTGATAAAAAAGACAAGAATAATACAAAATGCGATGTATGTGATCTAGAATTACCCACACCTGAACGATTGGAACGGCATAAAAAGAAGGCGCATGGTAATGTTCCACAAAAGAAAATGGATGAATCAGGTGGCAGCCCTGGCGAGGGTGGCTTGTGGTAGTTTATCTAGTGTAAAAAAAATTGGTAGATGATTATGGAAGAGATGAAAGATTCAAAAAAATATGGGCTTATGTTTCTCTTTATATTTATTGCAGCTTTCATAATTATAGCTACTGTTATATTCCCATTTTGGAATCTGATACGAGTAGACGTCTATGAGGAGGTTGAAATCATGGGAAAATGGTCTACGTGGTATGGTACTATGTGTAGTGTGGACACTTCAGATAATATTCCTAAGGAAATTGATAACTGCGATAAGGAAATAGGTGATATTGTTACTGTAAAGTTTGGTGAAGGACTTGCATATGCACAAATTGTAAATCCTTGACCATTTATTTTATAGATTAGAAAATTGTTATAAAACCATGGATTGTATTTTTTGTAAAATTGCTAAGATGGAAATGCCAGCTAAAATAATTACTGAAACAAAAAACTCTGTTGCATTTTTAGATGCATTTCCATTAGCACGTGGGCATACACTGGTAATTCCAAAACGTCATTATGGAAAGGTTCAAGATATGACAGATAATGATAATAGCGACTTGTTTAATACTGTGTTAAAAGTAATTTCTAAAGTAGACAAAATAACCGGTTCTACACTTTTGGCAATTCATA